>ERZ791917.50-NODE-50-length-168906-cov-16.527856_pt1 | contig 168906 bp, 168 predicted proteins | sample MGYA00510138_ERZ791917 | MGnify/ENA primary metagenome ERZ791917 (study PRJEB30046, sample SAMN00792102) | human gut metagenome | study: EMG produced TPA metagenomics assembly of the A metagenome-wide association study of gut microbiota in type 2...
GCGGCCGCGCGAGCTATGGTCATTGGGGCGAGCGGCGCAGCGATTCCGAGAGCCGCGGCTCCGGCGACCGCGGTACCTTCACCGGAAACGCTTACACATGGAGTCCGAAGGGGAAGGACGCGAGTTACAACGGCTCGAAGGATGAGCCTCTCCTCAAGAAGAGAAAGGCGGGGCCCGATGGATGGCAGGCCGGTCAGCACGTGAAGCACCCCAAATTCGGCAAGGGGGTAATTGTTTCCGTAATCGATAGCGGCGATATGACGAAGCTGCAGGTGGCCTTTGTCGGAGGCGGCGTGAAGCAGCTTCTCGCAAAAATCGCCAAACTCGAAAAAATCTGATCTTTCCCGCCCTCTGCCGCTTCCGGTGCATCCGGTGTATGACGAAACATACGCCGGATTGCTTTCCTCTCAGGTATGATGAGAGACATCAAAATGCGGTAGGTGCGTGCTGACGGAATTCCCGTGTTTCGCAGTCTAAAACGGGAATTCTTCCGCGCAATTGGGCAATGGATACATTCTTTCTCGTTATTCTGGGTTTTCTCGCGCTTCTAGCGGCGATTGACCTTTTTGTCGGTGTCAGCAACGACGCCAGCAACTTCCTCAATTCGGCGGTTGGCTGCCGGATTGCTCCCTATAAAGTCCTTGTCGCGGTTGCCGGTCTTGGCATTCTGCTTGGCGCCACGTTCTCCGGCGGCATGATGGAGATCGCGAAGAAGGGCGTCTTCAATCCGGGAATGTTCTCGTTCTCGGACGTGATGGCGATCTACTTCTCCGTCATGGTGACAGACGTCGTTCTGCTCAACTTCTTCAATTCCATGGGGCTTCCGACATCGACCACGGTGTCAATCGTGTTTGAGCTTCTCGGCGCAGCGGTCGGCGTGGAAGTGAACCGGATACTGGAGCGTGGCGGGTCGCTTGTTGAAGTCGGCGCCTATATCAATAACGAGAAAGCGCTGACGATGATTTCGGCGATTCTTGTTTCAGTTGTGGTCGCTTTCATCGCGGGTGCCATCGTTCAGTACATTCTCCGCGTGATCTTCTCCTTCCACTACGAGAAGATGTACCGGAGGATCGGCGGTATTTACGGCGGCTTCGCAGTCACGATGATCTTCTACTTCCTCGTGATGAAGGGCGCGAGCGGCGCCTCCTTCATGACGCCGGAAATGATGCAGTTCCTTGACACGAACACCTGGCCGATCCTTGGAGTGCTCTTTATCGGCTCCACGGTGCTGATGCAGCTCGGGCTGATTCTTTTCAATCTCAATATTTTCAAGATCGTCATCCTCGCGGGCACTTTCGCTCTCGCTTTTGCCTTCGCGGGAAATGACCTTGTGAACTTCGTCGGTGTGCCGATCGCCGCCCTCGACAGCTATCACATCTTCACCGCGGCTCAGGGCGCCGATCCGAACACCTTCGCGATGGGGGGGCTCGCTGACCCGATTCCGGCTCCGACGCTTCTTCTGATTCTCTCCGGCATCATCATGGTGCTCACGATCCGTTTCTCGAAGAGCGCCCAGCGCGTGATCGAAACGTCGGTCAATCTTTCTTCCAGCACCACGGGTGAAAAAGAGCAGTTCGGCGCCTCGATGCCGGGCCGTATCATCGTTCGCTCCGCGATGTCGGTGGAGAATGTCATCTCGAAACTGATGCCGTCCCCGGTGAAAAAGTGGATTGACACGCGGTTTGAACCCATCATTCCGCCGACCGGGACTGAGCCTCTGCCGTTTGACTATGTCCGTGCGTCGATCAACCTGATCCTCACGGCTATTCTGATTTCGTCCGCGACCTCCCTCCAGCTGCCGCTTTCGACGACTTACGTGACCTTCATGGTCGGTATGGGATCGTCTTTCGCTGACCGCGCCTGGGACCGTGAAACGGCCGTTTACCGCGTGTCCGGCGTGCTGATCGTGATCGTCGGCTGGTTCCTCACGGCTCTTACCGCGTTCGTTGCGGCTGGTGCCGTAGCGACTGTCGTGCTCTGGGGCAGCAAGGGTGCCTGCATCATCCTGATGCTGATCGCTGTTGCCGTGATCGTGAAGGAAAACTTCTTCGCCAGCGATGAGAAGCAGGCCGCTACCGAGACCCTTCAGAGCCTCGACCGCTTCGGTGTCCGCAAGCTTCTCAATAAGGCTGTGGCGAAGAACTTTGAAACGTCGGTGACCATCTTCCGCGACATGATCCGCTGCTTCCTCGACGATAACGAACGGGGACTTCGCGAGGTATCAAACCGCGCGGGTGAGTTCTTCGACAATGTATCGGAAGGCCGCGCCCGGTACTACCAGATGGCGCAGCGTCAGGGGTCTCACAGCGATAACGATGCGAAGTTCTTCTACTACCGCAGCTACAGCAATATGCGCGAAGTCTGCCGCACACTGAAACGCACGGCGATTCAGGCGCAGGAGCATGTGGCAAACCGTCACCGCGTTTTCAAGGGTGAGATTGCCGGAAGCCTTGAGCAGCTTGTGCAGGTGCTTGAGGTGTTCGAGCAGGATATCCGGGATTTCAGCGGCGGCTGGAGCGATACAACAGAGCTCCGTGAGCGCTCGAAGAAAGTGTCGGATCTGATGGATCAGTATCAGGAGCTGCTGCTTTCCGATATTCATCACTATGATCTCTCGCTCCGCGGCTGTGAGCTCTACATGATCTTCCTGCAGTTCGCGCGTGACCTCCTGAACCGCTACGACATGGTAGTTATTTTGCAGAATCACCTGAACGATATGTGTGAAAACGAAAAACCGTTCTCCATACCGGCAGAAGGAACCGAACCGCCGGCCTCCGGAACGGAGGGCAGTGAGCCTTCGGAACAGGCTGTGAAGCCTGCGGGAGGTGCCGCAGCATGAGCGGGTCGGAAGAAATGACGGCTGGGCCGGTTCCCGGCGTGAGGGAGGAGGTCAATGCCTTCCTAACGCGGGAAGGGATTCCGTTTACGGGTTTCATTCATCCGCCGATCATGACAGTCGCGGAAGGGGCTGAGATCGCCAAGCGTACAGGAGGTCTCTGCTGCAAAAACCTCTTTCTTAAAAACAAGAAAGGCGGTTTCTTCCTTCTCATGATTCCGCACTGGAAGCGGCTTGACAGCAAGGAACTCGCGCGTCAGATCGGAAGCGCGAGACTCTCCTTCGCAGGTGAGGAGGACCTGAGACGGCTTCTTCACCTGTACCCCGGTGCGGTGAGCCCGATGGGACTCATTTTTGATCGGGAGGGAGCTGTGCAGGTGCTCCTGGATCGCGAGATCATGAAGCACGCGTTGGTTGACTGCCATCCGTGCCGGAATGATGAGACGCTGACCATGACACCGGATGACCTTGTGAACCGGTTCATGCCGGCGACCGGACACCAGGTGCAGTGGGTGGATATTCCGGAGCCGGAAGAAAAGCCGGAATCCTGATATCGATAAAAACCGTGAGGCATCAGCTTCACGGTTTTTTTCTGGAGGAAAAACGGTGTTTCAGCCTGCAGGCGGCTCCCAGCCATTCACATCGCCGAGTTTCCCCCGCTCCAGAAGCACGGTGATCGGGGCGAGTTCCGCGGTGTTATGAACATCAAGTTTCCGGTATGCGGAGAGCCGGTGTACCTGAACAGTCCGCTCGCTGATATCGAGTTTTGCCGCGATCTGACGGTTCAGCAGCCCTTTGGCGGCAAGGCGGATAATTTCCCGCTCGCGTGTTGTCAGACGCCCGAACCGGGATTTCCATTCAGCTTCATCAATAGGGTGCTCGCGGCTGTCACAGTCCTTCTGAACCGACCGGGCAACTGTCGTGAGAAGCCTGTCCGGCTGCACGGGCTTCTGAAGGAATTCTTCAGCACCCGCCCGGATCGCGAAAACTGCGGTGTCGATATCCCCGTGCCCGGTGAGAAAGATGATCGGGAGCGTGATTCCCCTTTTTTTCATTTCCGCCTGCACTTCGAGTCCGGAAACGTCCGGCATTCGAAGATCCAGGATCAGGCAGCCTGGGCGCGACGGCCGGTCATTCACGAAGAAATCGCGGGCGGAGGTATAGGCCGCGACATCCCAGCCTTCGCCGCTTAGCAGCGCTTCAAGAGAAATCAGCTGGTCTTCGTCATCATCCACCGCACGGATAAGCGGTGTTTCGTGTTCAGTCGTCATGATGGGGATGCCTTGTCTTTCGGTTGGGGAACAGCGGCGGCGCGCGGTTCAGGCGAAGCTCCCTTTGCCTCTTCAAGCGGAATCGTAACGCGGGCCAGCGTAATGCCGCCTGCGCGTGAGAGTTCAAGCCGCCCGGATATCTTTTCCACGAGTGTCTTAACGATGAGAAGCCCGAGCCCAAGACCGTTTCCTTTGGTGGAGTGCAGCGGTGTGGGGGAGAGCGGGGTGTTCGCCTCGGACTGGTCCCCGGACCCGTTATCCTCAACTGAAAGGATGGCAGAACCGGCCTTTTCACTGAGAGTCACGGCGACTCGGGGCGCGGGGTTGGACGCACAGGCCTCTGCGGCGTTTTTGATGAGATTATTGGCGACGAGCTCCATTTCCAGTTCGTCCCATGCGGCAAAAAGCGGCTTTTCGGGGAGTGACAGCGTGATATGGATATCGGGATGCGCGAGACGCCGCATAGAGGCAACACGCTCCAGAGCCGCGGAAAAATTCACCGGCACAAGTTCCCGGTTCCGGTTCTTCGCGTAGCCTCTGACCCGCTCAATGATTTCGGAAGACCGCCAGCACTGTTTTTCAATCAGCGCCACCATGCGCGTGACAACCGGGGCGGGCGGCGTTCTTTCAAACAGACGTTCGAGCGTGCCGCAGCAGTTGGAAATCGTGGACAGAGGCCCATTCAGTTCATGCGTAATGAGGCTTGAGATCGCGCCGATCACGCTTACGCGCTCAAAGGTCTCCAGTTTCTTTTCAGCCTCGAGTTTCCGCCGGGTGGCAGCCTCCTCGGCGAGCCTTGATTTCTCGAGTTCCGCGGTCCGCTCTTCAACGAGCCGCCCTGATCGCCAGCTGTGGAAAATGAGGAGAAGAATGAGAAGAACACCGAAGAGAATCGGGGTCCGGTACTTGCGGACAAAGTCGCCGACCGACTCGACCCGAAGGTAAGCGTAAGGGCCGGCTTTGAGTGTTCTGAAGAGCCCGTCCACCCGGGCGAAGTCCGATACGACGCCCCAGGCTACGCCGTGACTTGTCTCAGGCATCGTGAGGAGCGCGACTGTGACAGCGCGGCTTACAGGAGCCGTGGCGGTCTGAGTCGAAATAAAAGTCCAGTACGGGTAGAGATCCGTTGATGTGCGGCAGTGGAAAACGGCGTCCGGCTTCTTCAGGCTGACAGCCCGGAACTGCTTCGCATATTCCGGTGTCGTGCTCTCGAGCTGCTCAAAGGTGCAGGTCCGGGCGAGCGCGAAGTCGGCGTCACCTCTCTGCACAGCGGCCAGCAGGTTGGTCATCGGAGATCCGGCTTCGACATAGTGGAAATAGTGATCGGGCGAGAGTCCCCGGGCGGCGAGCTCCCCCTCCGGGATATAGACGCCTGAAAACGCCTCGATCCAGCTCACGGCTGCCCGCTTTCCCTTCAGGTCTTCAATGCTCTTATAAGGGGAATCGTAGGGTACAAGAATGAGAGACCCCACGGCTTCACTCGGGTTTGGGGCCTCACGGGTGATCATCGTCGCGATGTCTCGCAGCCCCTGCACATACACGCGCCGGTAGAAACCGGCGGTCTCAAGAAAGAAATCGACTTCGCCATGCCGGATCGCGTATTCGAGCCCCGGAATTGTGTAGTTCCGGATTTCAATCTGATACTGCGGGAGTTTTTTCTTCAGCCACGCAAAGGTGGCAAGAATATCGGGGCGCTCTTCCGGCATGAAGCTTCGTTCCACGTAACCGATGCGGACGATCCTCCGGCCGTCAGCCGCGACAGGGGAGGATTTTGCGGAAAGGCTGGATACGGGAGCCGAGGCTTCCGTGTCGGAGGCAGCTGCGGCCGGGAGCGGCTGCCAGAGAAACGCGGCGGTGAGAAGCCCGAAGAGGGCTGTGAGCAGAACGCGGCCCGAAAGACCGGAAAATCCGCAGCGCCAAAACCTTGATTGTCTGTCTCTAAGCCGCATCAGAAGGATCTCCCCGGTAGCTTCACCCATCATAGCGGGGAAGGAATCGGGGAGCAGGAGAGATTCTGAGAAAAAAGCGGGGAAAGGAAAGGAGATGGGAGACACCTTCTCCCTTAAATCCTTTCCCCGGCTTAGGTAACCGGTCAGAAACAGCGGTTCGCTGTGATGCGCTGAACTCTCTGTTTCTGTTGAAAAAGATTCTAGGGGAAGGGGCTACTTAGGTAGCATGTTGGAGAACAAGCCAAAGCGTTTTTGTTTCTTCGGTCCCGATCGGAGCGGCCTCGCTCCGGGAATCCGGTCTCGCATCCCGAAAAAGTCCTGCTGATACGTGTATAAATGAGCTCACATCGGTCCCGAAGTCTGGCACGGGGACCGCCTTGGAGAATTTCAGCATGACGACGACGCTTTACCGGAATGGAAAGGTTTTTACGGGGACAGGCCCGGATCACTTCACCTCGGCGTTTGAGGTAACTGACGGTGTGTTTTCCTGGGTAGGGGAGGAGAGCGATGCCCCCTACAAAGCCGACTCAGATGTGGATCTTTCGGGAGCCACTGTAATCCCGGGGCTTATTGAGGCTCATGAGCATGCGCTGATTGTCGCCGGCATCGCGAATTCCACAGCCTGTACGATTCCGGCGGTAACTGATATTCCGTCGATGATTGAAGCACTCCGGAAGAATCCCTCCTATGGGAAAGGACCGGATCGGTGGATCACGGGATGGGGGTACGACGAAACGAAGCTCGCGGAGCATCGGACTCCGACCCGTCACGATCTGGATCTTGTCAGCACCACGCAGCCAATCTATATCATCCGGTCAGACTGTCACTCAGGCATCTGCAACACGAAGGCCCTGGAACTCGCGGGTGTCACCCGTGATACGCCTGATCCTGCGGTAGGAGCCTTCGGCCGGGAGGCGGACGGGACTCCGAACGGCATTCTCTTTGAGCTTGAGGCGAACGCCAGGGTGAGGAGCCTCGCTGAGAAACCGGATTTCGAGAGTGTCGTGAAGGTGATCGCGGGATCCGCCCGGCACTTTCATGAACGCGGATATTCCGTTGTCACGGAAATGATGGCGCGCCGTTCTCCTCTGAATACGCTTGAAGCGTTCCGGGCCGCGGAGCCGCTGGGGTTTGACCTGCAGGCCGCGCTTTACCTCGTATGGGAAGGCGGGGAGGATGATCGGGGCATGGCAGACATCACGGAGAACGAAAAAACGGGCCGCATCCGCATCGCGGGGGTCAAGCTCTTCGCGGACGGCTCGGTTTCCGGCCGTACGGCGTGGGTGAATGAACCGTATCAGGATGGGACGACCGGACTCTCGACTCTGACCCCGGCCGCGATCCGGGCAGCTGTTTCCTTCGCGAAACGAAATGGCGTGCAGCTGGCGATTCATGTGATGGGGGATCACGCAATTGATCAGATTCTGGAGGTGCTTGAGGGCGAAACCGACTGGCTTCAGGGGATTCCAAGCGTGCGGCTTGAGCACGTGACGCTGATTACGCCTGAGCAGCTCGAGCGGATCCGGAGGAGCCGCCTGACGTTCGGCATGACGACTCAGGTGATCTTCCCCTTCGCGGAGATTGAGAGCTATGAAGCGTCACTCTGCCCGGGGCCTTTTAAACGCATGTATCCGGTAAAAACTCTGGAGAAATCGGTGGAAGCGCTGGCGCTCTCGTCAGACAGCCCTGCGACCACCTGGATGGATCCGGATGATCCGGCAGTGTCGCTTGAAGCCGCGGTGCGGCGTGTGGCTTATAACGGTCATCCGATTAACCGGGAGGAGGGGGTGACACTGGGTACCGCGCTCACGCTCTACACGGGACGGGCCGCGAAGCTATTTGCGAAAGAGTCGCCTGCCGGTGTCATCGCGCCGGGGGCCGAGGCGGATTTCAGCGTTCTGGAAGCGGATCCCTTTACGATGCCCGAAGACCGGATTCATGAGATGCGGGTGAAGCGCGGCTTCCTTCGCGGCGCCGAGGTTTTCCGCAGGGAAGACTGACCTGGCGGGTCAGAAGAAACCGGACAGAATCTTCGCAAACACCATGAGACCGAGAGCGATAAAGAGAATGCCGCTTATCCGGTTGATGATGAGAGACGCGCGGGTGCCCTGAAGGGCACCCCGCGCTGCTGTCGCGATCACGGCGTACGCGCTGTGAATCAGAATGAGAAGGAGGCTGAAAAGCGCGATCAGGATCGTTGCCTGTGGCCAGAAGGGGCTTTCCTTCATGACAAACTGAGGAAAGAGCGCGAAGAGAAAGAGAAACAGCATCGGGTTCGTGCCCTGCAGCAGAACCGCGTTCCGGAAGAGCGTCCACTGGGATTCAGACGCCTGGTCGCTCGCTGAGGCGAGCCGCATCAGATCAAAGGGCTTCGCCCGGAGTTCCTGGATTCCGAGGTAGATCAGATAAAGACCGCCGATTGCCTGAAGTGTTGTGAAAAGGACAGGGCTTGCGGCCAGCACGGCACCGAGCCCTCCCGCGGTCAGAAATGACACGATAAGAACACCAACCGCGTTTCCGGCCACACAGGGCCAGGCGTACCGGACACCGTATTTCAGCGACCCGGTCACGGTGTAAAGCACACCGGCGCCGGGGGTCACGATCGTAGTGAAGCAAAGCAGAAGGTAGAGCGGAAGCAGCGAAGTCATTTTTCTTCAGAATCAGAAACCGGAAAACTTTTCCGTTGCAATCCATTCTATGAAATTCACTACGGAAAATGGGTTTACGGTAAGCGTTAAAATTTTTTAATACTGATATCGCTGTGCATAAAACAGGTGAGGTCATCATGGGAAAGCGGCCGGATGGAAAACTTTTTGAAGCGCTTGAAGCTTTTGCGGCGGCTTCTGATGAGCGGAGTCTCAGCAAGGCGGCAAGGATTCTCGGCCGCTCAACCCCGACCGTGGCATCGATGATCACGCGTCTGGAATCCGATATCGGAGTCAGGCTTCTGCGGCGCACCGCGCGGGGCGTGTCGCTCACTCCCGAAGGCGAGGCGCTGCTCCCCAAAGCCCGGTCTGTCGTCAGGCTGGCCTCTGAGTTTGAGCGGGATGCGGTCTCAGCAGGCCGTGAAGCCATTCGGGAGGTGCCGATCGGGGCAGTGGAAGCCTGCCTATTCCAATTTCTCCCGGACTTCATGCGGTACCTTGATCAGGCTCTTCCCGGTGTCAGGCTCCGGGTCACGCTCTACGACACCGCGGATCTGGTGGCGGCGCTTCTCGCCGGTGAAATCTCAATCGCTTTCGGGCGGTTCGCGGAACTTTCCGTACGAGGTATTTCACTTCAGCTGCTGAGTGAGGAGCCATCGGTTCTCATCGTGCCGCGGGATCATCCTCTCAGTAAGAGAAAGGCTGTGACGTGGGAAGACGTCCGCGATGAGGAATGGATCATGACACTCCCCCGGGTGAATCCGGGTTACGCGGCAGCGTTTGTCAGAGCCTGTCGGACGGAGGGCTTTGAGCCCCGTGTGCGTCACAGACCGGAAACGATTCAGCATCAGATCGCCTATGTCGCCTGCCGGGAAGGGATAGCGCTGATTCCTGAGTCTTATCTGAGCTCAATTCCAGCTGCGGTTCGCGCAGTGCCCTTCGAGGGACCTCTCCCTTCTATCCGCATGTCAGCCGCTGTCAGCCGTCTCAGGACTGATCCGCTCAGGGATCAGATTCTTCAGAAGGCTATCCGGTTCGCCAGTGAAAAAATTTCTTTCCGGCAATAAAAATCCCCGGCTTTCGGAAGAAAGCCGGGGAGACTGCATCAGGCAAAAAGTCTGATGGAATTACTTCGCGGCAGCGGAGCTGGCCGGAGCGGAAGCAGCGGCAGAAGCAGCGGCGGAGCTGGCGGCAGCGGAAGCAGCCGGAGCAGAAGCAGCGGCGGAAGCCGGAGCGGAAGCGGCAGGCGAAGTAGCTTCCACAGAAGCGGCAGCAGAAGAAGCCGGGGCGGAGGCCGGAGCAGAAGCCTGCTTGGAGCAAGCAACAGCCATCATGGCGATAGAGGCGGCGGCAACAATCTTCAGAGCGGTATGCATGTTGAAAAACATCCTTAAAAGTGACTTCCCGGCCGTATAGGCAGGGAGAAAACAAAACAGAGTTCTGTTCCCGACCTGGAACGCGGAGAGGCACTTAAGTCTGCGATCTCCTGTTTCCCGAGAACAGTTCCGATTCTAGATAAACCATTTGGGCTTATCCACAAGAGTTAGTGTTTTCGCCACTAGGGATTTCCTTTTGGGGTAAGAACTGATTTAAAAACAAAAAAATTATGACTGAATTATGTGCCCTGAAGAACGGAGGAAAAGTGATTTCGGTAATACCTGTGCGGTGTCAATTCGGAAAGTAATACCTATTTGGTGTAATAAAGCGCCAATCGGTACTGTTCGGTAAAGGGAGCGCGGATCTATACCGATCCAAAGCCTCTTCTCAGAAAAATCCTACGGCTGGCAAAGAACAGCCGGACAGAATCAAAGGAAAACCGAATATGAAACGCCGCGCACTGCTCCAGACATCCATTCTGCTGCCTCTGACACTGATTGCATCGAATCCGGCATTTGCCTCCGCGAAACGCCTCAGGATCGGGGTGACGTCCGGCCCTCATGCGGATATTCTCCGCGCCGCTCTTCCCGTCGCGAAGAAGAACGGGCTGGACATAAAAATCGTTGAGTTCCAGGATTATGTGTCGCCGAATGAAGCGCTCGCCGCCGGTGATCTGGATGCCAATATTTTCCAGACGGAGTCTTACCTTGGTCTCATGAATAAGCAGCGCCGCTATGGGCTCGTGCCTGTCGGCCGGACGATTACGCTGCCGCTCGCCTTTTATTCCAACCGTTATAAGAGTTTCAATCAGGTCCCTCAGGGGGCCCGGGTCGGAATCCCAAATGATCCGTCTTCAGAAGGCCGGGCGCTTTACGCGCTTCAGGACGCGGGAATCATCAAGCTGCGGCCATCCGCAGGCCGCGAAGGCTCCCCGCTTGATGTGATATCTCACCCGAAGAAACTGAAATTTGTGGAGCTCGATCCCGCGCAGACCGCCCGGTCGCTGCCGGATCTGGATGTTTCCGCGGTGAACGGCAACTACGCGTTCCTCGCTGGGATCATGGGAAGCGGAAAGGCGATTCTTTATGAAAAGCCCGCTTCGCTTTATATCAATCACATCGTTGTGCGCGAAAAGGACAGAAATGCTGCCTGGGTAAAGCCTCTCGTGAAGTCCTATCAGGACGCCTCGGTCCGTGATTACATCAGGAAGACTTATCACGGCGGTGTCGTCGCAAATTTCTGACGGACATAACCCGGGGGGCGGGACTTCAGCGGTAATACCTGAGCTTCATCAAATGTTGCTGGTAATACTTTTTTGAACGCGGCTCTCCCTTCAGGTAACTTTTGACTCAACGGGATCCCCTGATGCGTTTCTCCTCCGTGCGATGGGGATTCCCCGCAAAACAAAATTCCCGGCAGCCGGCACTCACTCTCTCAGGTGACGGCAGCTGAAAAGCTATATAAAGGACAAACATCATGCTTCGCCGCTCACTTCTTATCTCTGCATTCGCTGCATCCCTGGCCTTCGCGATTCCCGCTCAGGCAGCCCCCGTTAAGACGCTGAAGATCGGTGTCACGGCCGGCACTCACGCTGAAATTCTCCGTGCCGCTCTGCCGATCGCGAAGAAGAACGGTCTCGACATCAAAGTGATTGAGTTCCAGGACTATGTGTCTCCGAACGAAGCTCTGGCTCACGGTGATCTGGACGCGAACATCTTCCAGACGCTCTCCTATCTGAAGCTGATGAACAAGCAGCACAACTATGGCCTTGCCCCGGTTGGCAAGTCGATCACCGAGCCGCTTACGTTCTACTCGAAGAAGTACACGAACCTCTCCCAGCTTTCGACCGGCGCGAAGATCGGTATCCCGAATGATCCGTCCACCGAAGGCCGCTCGCTTTTCGTGCTTGAACAGGCAGGTCTCATCAAGCTGAAGGCCGGTGTCGGCCGTGAGGGTTCCCCGCTCGACGTGATCTCGAACCCGAAGAAGCTGAAGTTTGTGGAACTCGATCCGGCCCAGACGCCGCGCTCCCTGGATGACCTGGATGCGGCTGCGGTTAACGGCAACTACGCCTACATCTCCGGTCTCACGAAGACCCGCAAGGGCATTCTCGTTGAGAAGCCCGGTCCTGAATACGTGAACTACATCGTGGTCCGCGAGAAGGATAAGAACGCCGCCTGGGTGAAGACCCTCGTGAAGTCCTATCAGGATCCGTCTGTCCGCGCTTTCGTGAACAAGTCCTATAAGGGCAGCGTGATCGCGAACTTCTGATAGAGAAGCCCGGTTTCAGAATCCCTTTGACGCCCTCTGGCTTTGCCCTGCCCGCACTTCCCTCGGGCAGGAGAGGCCGGAGGGCGTTCTTCGTAAGAGATTTATTCCCGACAGATGCGGTAATACCTGAGACGCGTCAAGCGTTTCAGGTATTACTTTTTTGAGTTCAGCAGATCCTTCCGGTAATTTAATTCTCAAGGACGGGCTGGAGCGAGTCTCCCTCCCTCTTCGAAAATCATTCAAAGACATCATTGCTTTTTCAGCCGGCACTTCAAGCGGCTGGAGAGAAAAAAGGAAACTGTCATGCTTCGCCGTACTCTTCTCATCTCTGCTCTTGCTTCCACCCTTGCTCTCGCGGTGCCCGCCCACGCGGCGACCAAAACCGACGGCCGGCCTCCACGCGGAAATCCTCCGCCAGGCCCTCCCGATCGCGAAGAAGAACGGACTCGATATCAAAGTGATTGAGTTCCAGGACTATGTGTCCCCGAACGAAGCGCTTTCCCACGGCGATCTTGATGCCAATATCTTCCAGACACTTTCTTACTTCGAGCTTCTGAATAAACAGCGGAACTATGGTCTCGCTGCCGTCGGCAAGACGATTACGGCGCCGCTCACCTTCTACTCGAAGAAGTGGAAGAGCTTCAGCGAGATCCCGACCGGTGCCCGGATTGCGATCCCGAATGATCCGTCGACAGAAGGCCGCGCGCTCTACGTGCTGCAGGAGGCGGGCATTATCAAGCTGAAGCCTTCCGCGGGCCGTACCGGAACGCCGCTTGATATCATCTCGAATCCGAAGAAGCTGAAGATTGTGGAACTGGACCCGGCACAGACGCCGCGTGCGATCGATGATCTCGATGCCGCTGCCGTGAATGGCAACTATGCCTACATTTCCGGTCTTTCGAAGACCCGCAAGGGGATTCTCGTTGAGAAGCCCACGGCGAACTACATCAACTACATCGTGGTCCGCGAGAAGGATAAGAACGCTGACTGGGTGAAGACTCTCGTCAAGTCTTATCAGGATCCGTCTGTCCGTGCGTACATCAATAAATCCTATAAGGGCAATGTGATCGCCAACTTCTGATTCTGAAGAACTCCTGAGGTCGCAGCCCCCGCAGTGTCCGGTATGGTCTTCCTCCGTGCCGGACATTGCGGGGGTGTTCTTTTGGGTGAAGTTTCATGCACATGACTTTAAAGTGACCGCAATCCCCTATTTTTGAAGGGTTATCAGTAGCATTCCATATGATAAGATTTGATCTAAGATACTTCGGAAGAATGATGCAGGTCGGTCATTTCCCCGCGGCTGCGGCTGTCGGGAGCGTCTGATTCAAGAGGGCTTACGCCCCGCAGAAGACCCGGGAAGAAGCTGAGAAAACTCTCGGCACCATTCCATAAAAGCAGTCGGGCATTCATCAAACGCGAGCTTCCAGGTACGGCGTCTGGAGCCGTTTCACACAGGGCGGAGCCAGCCGTCTGGCCGCCGTAACCCTCGGCATGCAGCGAGTCCGGGAAACCTCCGGACAGAGCCGGGGTCGTATCATCTGGTTCATTTCAGCACGCGCTCGGGCGATCAGTCTCACGCTTTCCCGGCAGAGCTTCTTCACCGATATACCGCACGCGGAAACCGACAGCGGATAAAGGAAAGAACGGCCAGATTTTGGTTTTCGGCGAATTTCAATATCTGGAGAATAAAAATTATGAGGACTCCAGCAAACGAACAGTTTCAACTGGATCAGCTGAACGACTGGCGAATGCTTATCGACGTGGTGAAAGCCAGGTCGATGAAGATTGCCGCTCAGAACCTCGGCGTTGACCCGTCAACCGTCACGCGCCGTATCGACAAGCTCGAAACGACCATGGGAACGAAGTTTCTTCTCCGTTCCAACCAAGGGCTTGAACTCACCCCCGAAGGACGCGTAGCCTTCGCGAACATCAGCCACATTCTGGCGGAATACGACGCATTTCTTGCCTCATTCCAGCGCAGCCAGAAAGAGCCCCCGCAGAAGATTTCCATTACCTGCCCATCCGTGCTTGCGGACTGCGATCTGATCGGACTTATCACGGATTTCCAGAAGCGCTATCCGCAGACCTATTTTGAGATCTACGACACACCGGAAGAAATCAAGGGTGAACCTGATCTCAGCTACTGGTTTGGAACGCCGGCCTGCCGTGATAAGAGCCGTCTGCAGCCGATCTGCTCATTTCATCCCGTGCTCGCCGTAGCACCCTCTTATATAGAGAAGTACGGGGAACCGAAGGAACCAGAGGATATTCTGAAAACGCCCGTTTTCTTCTTCTACCGCCCCACGGGCGGGGAAGGGACGACTCTGACGTTCACCAAGAACGGCGAAACACGCGATGTCCGGATTGATCCGTCGCTGCGCTCCAGCGCGTATCTGCCGCTTGTGCCTTCCGCTCTTGGAGGCGAAGGCGTTCTCGCGAACATTAACAGTTTCATGGTTGATAACTATCTGAAGACCGGTGATCTGAAGCTTATTCTCACAGATTGGAAGCTCCCCGCGGTTCCGATTTATCAGGAAGTGAATCCGGACCGTGAGCGGGATCCCCTGATCAGTCAGTTCATTGAAGAGGTGCTGACGAACGTCCACGGCATTATCAAGGACATCCCCGGCTTCATGGGGTACGAAGAAAGCCCGGGCGGTATTTTCTGAAAACAGCCCGATAGGCCATAAAAAGAGGAGAACATCAATGTTCTCCTCTTTTTTTCAGGAAATTTTTCTTCAGAAGAGAAAATCGGACAAGAAATAGCGAAAAAAGACCCACTCGGAGTAGGTCGGAATCGGTATGCTTATACCATACGTAATCAGTGTGGATAGATAGAAGGGAAGAATCCGAAACGGTTTCATCCTCTGTCAATCACCGCGGCTTAAGGAGAGCCTTGTAATGGAAGGTTTATCGAACGAAGCGAACGGGCTGCTGGAGCGGCTTCGTAAAGCGCTGGAAGATGTGGCGCCTCAGGGGCGTTTTGCTATTGCTTATTCGGGCGGGCTCGACAGCCGGTTCCTCTCTCATGCCTCCAAACTTTTTGGGTTCACGCCGACTTTGCTGCATGTCACCGGCTCCCACGTTGGCGGAAATGAGGAGGAAGGGTATCGCTGGGCGCGCGAGAACGGCTTCGAAATCCGGACTCTTGAGCTGGATCCTCTTAACGTGCCTGAAGTGCATGACGGCACCAAATACCGTTGCTACGGCTGCAAAAAAACGGTCTTCACGGCACTTCTTAAAGAAGCCGGTGACCTTCCGCTCTGTGACGGAACAAACCATACCGATGGTGAAGCCGGCGTCTGGCGCCCCGGTATGATTGCGCTTAAAGAACTCGGTATCCATTCGCCGCTCGCTGCAGCGAACCTCGGTAAGCCTGAGATTCACCGTCTCGCGGCTGAAACCGGAATGGAACGCCCGGACCAGCTACCTGAGCCCTGTCTCCTTACGCGCTTTCCTTATGGCATGACTCCGACTGAACCTGTGCTTCAGAGGCTTAAGAAGGCTGAGGAGGCGATCAGAAAGGCGCTGGAAGCGGAAGGTATGGGAGCGATGACCTATCGGCTCAGAATCGTGTCTGAAGGGCATCCTGAGATTCATTTTGACCTTGCCACCTGGACTCATCTTACGGATCGGGAGAAATCCGTGATCCGGGACGCCGTGGTGAAGACGGATCCGGAGTTTTTCGCGAACATCAGCCTCAGGGGTTTGGAAAAACTGTCCGGGTACTTTGATCGGGTAACAGGGATCGTCTGAAGTCTCCCGGGCGCGGCTTTCCAGGAAATCAGGCCTCTTACAGGGGCCTGATTATTTTTTAGGCAGTCTTTTTTAATCTTGCTCTGTTTTCAGGTTAAGCAACTTATCCAGTGATTTTTCCACTCTTCTGTGGATAACTTGGAAACTTACGCACCGGAGAGCCTGAAACCGGCTTTCCGGAGGGTTTCCCGGAAATGTAAAGATGCCGGTTTTCTTTTCCTGACATCAAATGAAACAGGATTAAGACTGGTATACCGTCCGGTTTATAAAGAAAAAATGCTGTAATTACTCCCGTTAGGTGCCGCAAATTGTGCCTGACGCTCCTCATATATGTTTTTATGAAGCCCGCCCATCCGTAATGGATCTGAGCGGGCTCTCTTTTTATCAGCATCAGAATCAGATGAAAAAACCTGCCAGCGGAAATGACCGCGGGCAGGTTCTTTTATGGATATCGCAGACCGAAATTATTCGGCAAGAGGCTTTCTCGCGTGGGAATCCACCACTTCGCGCATTTCTTTACCCGGCTTGAAGTGAATAGAGTACTTCGGCGGAACCGGAACACTCTCGCCGGTACGCGGATTGCGGCCGATACGGGCAGGGCGGTAGTTCAGCGAGAAGGAGCCAAAACCGCGGATTTCAATCCGGCGGCCGCTCGTGATTGCCTTTCCCATTTCTTCAAAGAGGATGCGCACTGCTTCGTCAGCTGACTTGTTCGACAGTACGGGGAGGCGTTCATTCAGCATGGAAATCAGTTCGGAGCGGGTGATGGGGGACGGCATTTCAAAATCCTAGAAGCATTAAAAATCAAAAAAGGGCTACGAATCATAGGACTTCAGGGATTTTTTAGCAAGGCAAAATGCGATAAAACGATGTTTTTGATTACGCTTCCTCTTCCGTGACCTCATCTGACCGGTCTCTGAACTGCGCGAGCACGGCGGAACCGCCCATGATGACCCCCATGGCGATGAAGATCCAGAAAACGCCCACAGCGGAGGCGAGAAGACCAAAACCGGTCGGAAGCACCGTGTGGCAGAGGTTTGTCAGCATCGTGCGGATGCCAAGCGCCTCACCGACCCGTCCCTTTGGGCTCTGAGTCTGGAGGAGACTCATGACGTTTGGCTGGCTTGCTCCAAGCCCGAGACCGAGAATGAACGCGACAACAAGCAGCGGCCCGAGCTCTGTGAAGAACGGAAAAAGAATGTAGGCGAAGCTGCCGATCGCGAGAACCGCGACAAGAAACTGCCACTCAGAAATGCGTTTTGAGAGCAGCGGCATAAGGAATCGGACCGCGAAAGTCGCCGCAAAGAACATGCCGATCAGCCAGCCAATCTCAGTCGCGGAGAGCCCGATCGCATGTCCGTACACCGGGAACATAAAGATTTCCAGATCCCAGGCCATGGAAACAAGGGCGGAAACGAAGAGCACGTTCCGCACTCTTGGGTGCGAGAGCAGCTCAAAGGCCCCTGTCTTTTTATCGCGGAGACGCGCCCGTTCCCAGGAGGCCGGGAGCTTATTGCGGCTCCAGTAAAAGGCCGCTAGCCCCAGGAGAGCCGCCGCGGTGCCGTAGAAAAAAGCGTACCGGTGACCGAACGCGTCAATGATCATGCCGGAAAGGATCGGCGTGACAAGACCCGAGGCTGCCTGTCCGGTTGCGAGCCAGGCAAAGTTTGCGGTTCGGTTGTGAGAGTTGGAGTAGAAGCCCACCAGCTGCTGTGACACCATGGAGGTGGACATCATGCCGATACCGGTGAGGGCGCAGGAAAAGGCGAGCGGTGTGAGACCGAAATGAGACGTCGGAAATACAGCCGGGATCATGACGCCCGCGAGCAGAAACAGCCCGCCGACCGCGATAGGCAGACGGGCGCCGACCCGGTCTACAACACGGCCCCAGGGCATGGAGAGGAAGGTCGGAAAAAGCGCAAGAAGACTGATCAGCAAACCAACGGTGAAAGATCCATAGCCGTGGGAGAGCGCGTCAAGGCTCGCAGTAACGCGCACGACCGAAAAGGTCATGTGAAACGCAACGGTAAAGAGAATGACGCGGAGAATCATGGGATCACATAAAAAAGACAGGCAGTCTGATCCAATATACGCCGTTCGGATGAGGTTTTGAATCGTTTTTCCGGGGAGGAAAAGTCAAAAAAACAGCCTCCGGGAAAACTGTGTTCCTGGAGGCTCACTCGGTTTTGCAGATGGCTTTGCGGCCATCAGAAGGCGGTATCAGTCTTCATCCTCGGCTTCAGTCCCTTCCGGGGAACCGATCGGGACGCCGGCCTTCGCCTGACGGTCGACGACTTCGCGCATTTCCTTGCCGGCCTTGAAGTGCACGGCATACTTCGCCGGGACTTCAACGCTCTCACCGGAGCGGGGATTGCGGCCCTTGCGGGCCGGGCGATAGTTGAGCGCGAAGGAGCCGAAGCCACGGATTTCAATCCGACGGCCGCTTGACACCGCACGCGTCATTTCTTCGAGGATAAGCCGCACAGCCTCGTCCGCGGTTTTCGCCGAAATGCCGGGAATCCGTTCGCTGAGAAGAAGCATAAGTTCAGAACGAGTCACTGCAGCCATTTATTAAACTTCCTGAAAATTCAAAAATTAAAGAGTGAGATACGAATCTTAAGACGCCTGTGGAAAAATTTCCACCCCTTGACAGAAGAGGATTTTGTATACGTCTGCTACTCAACTCTTTGAAGAAGTTGTTTTCGGTTTGGAATGTGGTCCGAACATAACGGAAGAGCGGGGGTAAAACTGCGCCATGGCAGCAGTCGGACAGGAGGACAGTTTTTGATTCAATCTGTGAGACAGAACCTGATGGTCTTCCCGCTAAGCCTAAGAGAGTCACGGAGGTCAGACATATCAAAGCGGCGCGTCCCTTAGTGGGAGGCGCCGCTCTGAGAGAAGACAGTCAGTTCTGCCGCTGCTCTTAAAAGAAGCGGGAAACGGAAATCACCTTTCCGATCGGCACGCCGCCAGTAGGCGCACGGTCTTCTTTTGCGTAAACGACAGCATCCTTGCCGTCTTCGCCCGGCATCAGGAACGCGTAGATGCCGATGGTGCCGCGTCTCGGATCGCCGGCAGCGGTATTGATGACAACGATGTCGCCTGAGCAGATGCTGTACTCGGGAATGTCTTCACCCGCGATCAGCCCCTTCAGATCCTTCGGCTCAAATCCGCGGTCAGCGAGATAGAGACGGGGGTAGACGACGGAAGGATAACGGACTTCATCGAGGGGGTGGAAATCAGGCTTCCCATCAGTGAAAGAGACAGTGCAGGTCGGGGCACGGGAGAAAGTACGCGACTTCGTGCGGCGCTGACGAAGCTCAAGACGTTCTTCCGGAGAAGCGTCGTCGAGAGAATGGTCCTGATCCATCCAGCCGGACGGGAGATTCAGTTTCTCCTCAATCAGGCGGGCCAGGAAGTGTCCCATGTTGCGGACGGTGCCCTTCGGGGAGCACGCGCGGATCTTAATCTGGCGGAGGGTCGGATCGGTACGTTTTTTGCCAATAGCCTCGGAAATTGCGGCAAGGCTGCCGCACTGATCGACAAGCCGGAGAAGATTTTCCCTTCGAATTTCAGTAATAATTTTCATAGTTTAAAGGTGTTCCTCTGTGTAAAGCCAAACTTATTTAATGCTTGGTACCGCAGTTATATATATCTTAGCTTTTTTATTTAGAATGTATTGTTACATTAATTGTGCTAATTGGCAATAGTTTAGCCGGATATTTGAAAAGAAGCATTTAATTTCATCCGTTTGAAATTGTAAATAATGAATGTGAGAGAAATAAACCCTTACGGGTTAACGTCATGTTTAAGTGAACTCTGGTGATTGTTATTCATGCAATCACGAGTCGGGCGTTTTCTCTAGGGAAGATATCTTTGTGTCACGGAAAGTAAGCGAGATTTTGTCAAAAGAGCGTCAAAATCACGTAAGACTGGTAGAGGAAATGTAACTAAATCTTTTTTATGAGTTCTGTTTTATAAAAAGTGGCACGAAAAATCATTTCAAGCCCTGTCCGGCTGGATATCTGAAGACGGTGTGTGTATCGGTCAGCCGTGATCTTTCTGCGCCAGAAACAGAAGCTGCTGCCGGGTGAAGGCATACCGGCCATTCAGTTCAGAAATCAGCCCTTCCCTGGCCCATCCGGAAAGTGTCCGGCTGACCACCCCCCGGTTGCTGTGAATGAGGGCAGCCAGATCCGTGACAGTAATGGAGCCGGGGAGCGGTGTTACCGCATCGCCTGGAATGCCGTTACCCGCTTTGAAGAGAGACAGAATTATCAGCGCGAGGCGTTTTGGAACAGTGAGGAGACCGTTCATCAGCAGTCCTTCTACCTGAGCCTCTTCTTTCAGAATGAAATTCGTTTTGGTGAGAGAGAGAAACGCAGGATCTTTTTCAAGCTCTCTGAGATATAACGGAATGTCGAGCGCCAGAGCCTCGACAGGCAGCAGAGCTTTGGCCATCAGGGGCATCTCATTGCCGGGCTGTGAGATAGCGCGGATGGCTCCGAGCGTAGTGCCCGCCGGAAAAAGCCCGACCATACGGCTGAAGTCCCCGGCGCCGCCGGCCAGCGTGGCGAAAAGTCCTTTTCTGATGAAATAAACCCGTTTTTCGAGACCGAAAGGAATCACCTCGTGATCATTAAATGTGACCTTCCAGCCGTGATCCGAGAATATTTTTTCGGTTCCTTCCGGATCCTTAGGCAGAACCCAGGGGCTCTGTGAATATACGAAATCCATAGCGATGACTCTCCTCCGAGCGATCTATAGCACAGCGCGGGGGCCGATGTCACAGCCTTGGGGGTATATTTCGGACCGGAATCGTATTTTTCTTTCGCTTAAGCGCCGCAGAAGCAGAAGATCTCGGAGGAGGACTTATGACAAGGTACGGATCAGTAAAGATTGAGGGGGTTGATATTTTCTATCGTGAGGCAGGGAGCCCCGAAAAACCGGCTCTTCTCCTTCTTCATGGTTTCCCGTCTTCCAGTCATATGTTCCGCGATCTGATCCCGGCGCTTGAAGACCGGTTTCATCTGATTGCGCCTGACTACCCGAGGTTTGGCCGGTCCGGGATCCCGCCGAGATCCTCTTTCTCTTATACGTTTGATCACCTCGCCGATATCGTCCGGCAGTTTGCCGATGTGATGGGGCTTGGGAAGTTCTTTCTTTATGTGTTTGACTATGGAGCCCCGATCGGCTTCCGGCTGGCAAAGTCGGAACCGGCGAGGATTCTCGGCATCATCAGCCAGAACGGCAATATCTATCAGGAAGGACTTGGCAAAAAGTGGGAGGCAAGAGCTGAATACTGGCGCCATCCAACTCCCGAACTTCGCGAACAATATAAAAGCGCCTTTGCGCCTCAGACCATCATCGGTCAGTACACATTCGGCACGGAACCCGGAAGCGTGTCGCCGGATGGCTATACGCTGGATATTCACTACACGGAACGCCCGGAATATGACGAAATTCAGTCAGATCTGATCTTTGACTATCAGACGAATGTCGCGCTTTATCCGGCGTTCCAGGCATATCTGCGCGAATATCAGCCGCCTCTTCTCGCGGTCTGGGGGAAAAACGATCCGTCGTTTATTCCTGCCGGAGCCGAAGCTTTCAGACGGGATCTTCCTGAGGCCGAAATCCATTTTGTGGATAGCGGTCACTTTGCTTTGGAGTCTTGCTGCAGTGAAATCGCGGCTTACATCAGGGCCTTTGCGGATCGGGTCGAGCGCGGCGCGCTGAAATGACAGGCAAACGCCCGATCCGTAATCTCCGGACCGGGCGTTTTCAGATCACTGATGTCACGCGCTCAGGGCTACATAGAGGAGGTTTTCCCCTTGATCGCGTCTATCGCGTGGATCGCGGCGAGGCGTCCTGAAGTCATAGCGAAACTCGAAGCCGATCCTTCGCAGCGGAGGTCGTACGTTGAGTCATAGAGACCGCCAATATCCTGGCCAATGACATAGAGGTTAGGAATGACATCGCCCTGCAGGTTCTTCGCCTCGAAGCGCGGGGTGACTGTGACACCGCCCAGCGTGAGGAAGTACGCGCGGATGCCTTTCAGAGCGTAATACGGACCGTGATTCATATCGAAGGCCTCCAGGTGCTCAGGCTTTCTGCCAAAGTCCGGATCTTTCTTTTCAGCGGCAAATTTATTGACACGTTCCATCGTCGCGCGAAGGTTCTTCGGGGGAACGCCGATCTGGTTTGCCAGATCCTCAATCGTGTCGGCCTTGAATGCCCAGCCGCGCTTCATGCCTTCTTCCCAGGTTTTTGGGAGTTCCTTCAGGGGAACACCGGCGAGAACGATCGCGTTGAACGGCAGGAGGGCGCCTTTGTTCACCATGGTGTCCATCTTCTTCTGATCGAAGATCGTGTACATCACACCGCCCGCGGTGGTCATGGCGTTGTAGACATCAACAAACACGGAACCGCGGGACTCATTAAAGAAGCGTTTGCCTTCGTGGTTCACCCAGAGCCAGGGCTGCGCGAGCGCGCAGCGACCCTGCTTCAGATAATCCGGGCCGCTGAACTGGCGGATCGGGGGATTATCGGGGAGGTACGGAGCGTTGCCGGCAACTGTCTGCATGCCGGCCAGACCCGCGCCGACCAGCTGCGCCATGTTGATACCGTCGCCCGTGCGGCCGTCCTTTTCCGGACCGCGGAGCCAGATCGGTTCCACCATGCCGGGGGTTGAAGAGTCAGCCACATACTTCGCGATCATCTCCTTATTCGCGGCGAAACCGCCGGTGGCGATGATGACCTTCTTCGCCATAACGAAAATGGTGTCGCCCTTGGCACTCTTCGCTTCAACACCGACAATCTGTCCGTTATTCGTGAGAAGCTTCTGCGCCGGGGTAGAGGTCAGAATCTGGGCGCGGTCACCCGCCGCGCGGATGTTCTTTTCGTAGTAGTCGAGAACCGCCTCGCATCCGCCTTTGAACAGGTGCCAGGTCATCAGGGATTCGTTTTTCGGATACATCGTGCGGATGCCGCGCATACCGATATGGGCTTCGTTCAGGATTTCGTTGATGGTGTCAGTCGATCCGGCAATCAGCGCGCGGAGAACTTCGGGGTCGGCGCGGAAATGATGATATTCAAGCGAGGCGTCAAGCACCTGGTCCACCGTGGTGTTGATGCCGTGAGCCTTCTGCCAGGTGGTCTGAACACCAAGCGACCCTTCAGGGAAGTGACCGGCGCCGCCGAGAACGCCAAGTTTCTCAAGCACCACGACACGGGCTCCATGCTTCACGGCAGTGCTCCCGGCGGAAAGTCCCCCCAGACCGCCGCCGATAATCACAATGTCAGTATTGATGGTCTGGGTTTTGGCCCAGGCCGGGCTCGTAACAGCCGTCAGAACAGCAGCCGTGATCAGATTCCTGCGCGAAATAGTGAACATAACTTTTCTCTCCTTAGTGAACCACTCCGGGACGAGTGCCCGGGATCCTGTTCTTATTATTCGAAAGAATTAGTTCTTTGGCTGTAACTTAGGTGACACCGCAGCATTGGCAACATGCTGTCAGACCGCCCCGGAGATCGAAATTCGCGGAATCCTTGCGGTATTACTTGCGGGGCATGAGGCTTTTTCAGGATTCCCGGCGGATAATGAATCTCACCAGCTAAACACCCGCAATTCAGTTGAAAAAATTCAAAAGAGAGGAAATTATGCTGAAGCAGTTTCTCCTGGCCTCATTCGCCTGTGCCCTTGCCGTAGTATCCGGATTTGGTGTCAGCACCAAAGCTGAAGCCAAGCCCGTTTACACGGTAGCGATGGATGCGGCGTACCCTCCGTTTGGATCTCAGGATCTGAAGTCGAAGGAATATGTCGGCTACGACGTCGATATCATCAAGGCGATTGCCGCCAAGGAAGGCTTCGCGGTCAAGATCCGCAATCTGCAGTTTGACGGTCTGATCCCGGCTCTCCGCACCGGTAACATTGATATCGCGATCAACGACATCACGATTACTCCGGATCGCGCGAAGAACGTGGATTTCTCTCATCGTTATTACATTGCCGGTCTCGGTGTTGTGGTTCAGAAAAATAACCGCACGATCCGTACGGCCAAGGATCTTGAAGGGAAGCGTCTCGGTGTTTCAATCGGCTCAACCGGTGAAGAGGCTGCCCGTAAGATCAAAAACGCTGACGTTCACGTCTATAACCAGCTGAATGAAGCCTATCTTGAGCTTCGGAATGGCGGTGTGGATGCCGTCGTGAATGACATCCCGACGAATGACTACTATGTGGCCACCGCAGGACGAGGCGCCGTGAAGGCTCTGCCTGTCGCGCTGACTCAGGAAGACCTTGGCATAGCCGTGAAGAAGGGCAACACCAAGCTTCTCACCCAGATCAATGACGGTCTTGCGAAGATCAAGAAGGATGGCGAATTCGCCAAGATCTATCACAAGTGGTTTGGCAAGCAGCCCCCGAAGGCTCTGCTTCACGACTGAGCCTGATCGCCCCCGGTACCCTAACCCTAACCCCCGAGCGGGAAAGTGCAGAAAATGTCACTTTCCCTGCTTTTATTAAAACAAGAGCAGGTCACCATGAATCCGATTGAATCCATTCTCAGCCGCTATCCCCTGATGGTTCTTGACTGCGCGCTCGGCACTGAAATCGCCAAGCGTGGTTTTGATACAAACGATTCGCTTTGGAGCGCGAAGGCGCTTTATGAGCGGCCGGAACTGATCAGGGAAATTTTTGAAGAGTATTACGATCAGGGTGCCGATCTTGTCGCGACGGCAAGCTATCAGGCGACGATTCCTGGTTTTGAGGCGAAGGGGTTCTCGCATGATGAATCCGCGGACCTGATCCGCAAGTCGGTAGTGATTGCCCGCGAAGCGCGCGACGCTTCATGGAGCCGTCACTCCGGAGAGAACCGTCCGAAGCCGATCGTAGCGGCTTCTGTCGGCCCCTATGGCGCCTATCTGGCAAACGGCAGTGAGTACACGGGCGACTACTCGCTTACGCGTAAGGAGCTGGCGGACTTCCATGCTGAACGCCTTGCGCTGCTCCTTGAGGAGCGGCCGGAGATTGTGGCAATTGAAACGATCCCGCTGCTTCGCGAAGCCCAGGCGGTTCTCGATGTGCTGAAAGACACGCCTGAAGCAAGCGCCTGGGTGGCTTTCTCCTGTAAAAACGGAAAGGAAACCTGCGGCGGTGACAGTGTCTATGAAGCCGCCAAGGCACTCGACTCGAACCCGCAGCTCGCCGCGATCGGCATCAACTGCACCGCGCCCCAGTATGTAGCGAGCCTCATTCAGGAAGTCCGGCGCGGTACCTCGAAACCGATTATCTGCTACCCGAATACCGGTGAATCCTATAACCCGGCAACGAAGACCTGGTTTGGTTCCCCACTCCCGTTCCGCGCGTATGTGCGGACCTGGTACGAGGCGGGTGCCCGCGTGATCGGCGGCTGTTGCCGCGCGACTCCAGCAGACACTCACGATATCGCGGAATTCCGTGCTGAGCTGATCCGCGAAGGAGTGCCTCCGGCGCTTTAATGATCTACGTGAATTATTGAAATCATGACGGGAGCCCCGGTTTTAAAGTCGGTGGCTCCCGTTTTTTTATGCCGGTGTCACGGGAATGTCATTAAAACGAAACGGAGCCGTCAAAAAACGTCCCTATTCTGCATAGCGTTCAGGGGAGATCGATCAGCATCTCCCGCGAGCATCATTATTTATTCAAGGATAGAGATACCAAATGAACTGCAATCGCCGTACGCTTCTCAAGACTGCTGCGACCCTCATTGTTCTTCCTGCCGCCGGTGCCGCCAAGGCTGTTTCGGTCTGCCCCGCCACCGACATCACAATTCCGCCTGAAAAGGATCTGATTTCCTCTTTCGGCTGGGTGACGGATGTTCACTACAGCGTGCAGCCTGTCCGCCGCATTGATAACGAGGATTCGACCCGTGTTTACGCGCATTCCCTCGCGAAGCTCCGCCAGGCAACGGATCTCTTCAATACCCGTAAGCTCGATTTCGTGATTGAACTGGGTGACTTCAAGGACTGCAAGGATGACGGCGACCGTGAGGGAACGCTTGAATTCCTGCGTACGGTTGAGCGTGAGTTCAGCCGCTACAACGGTCCCCGCTACCACGTGGCCGGCAATCATGACTTTGACAAGATCACCTACGAAGACTTCGTGACGAACGTGACGAACCCGGGTGACGCGAATGGCAAGAGCTACTACAGCTTCGTGCGAGGCGGTGTGAAGTACATTGTGCTCGACGCCTGCTACAAGGACACGAAGGGCAACCATTACTCTGAAGGCAACTTCAATTGGGTTCAGACCTATGTGCCGGATGAGGAACTCGCCTGGTTCAAGAAGGAACTTGCGACCGGCTCCGAACCGATCATTGTCTTCACCCACCAGAATCTCAACTACTGGGACAAGGGACCGATGAACAACTGGTTCATCAAGAACGCGGCTGATGTTGTGAGCGCCATGGAGCAGAGCGGCCGTGTGCTCGCCGCTCTTTCCGGTCACTATCACCGCGGCTGGTACTCTGTCCGCAACGGCATTCACTATGTTGTGAATCAGGGTCTGGTCGAACGCGCTCTGCCGCGCAATGTCTTCGGCATTGTGCACGTCGGCCGTGATCACACGGTTTATGTGGAGGGCTTCTATAACGAACGCTCCCACGTCTGCAAGCCCGCCAAGGCCTGATTTCCGCAGTACCCCCGCACGGGCCAGGGCCGTGCGGGTTCTCCTTTTTACTTTGCTTGAGGCTTCGGTTTCCGTTCCGTCCCCGGGATTCTCTCCCCTGGGGCAACGTGTCGGGAACCGCTTTTTTTATTCTGAAGAGCAATAAAAAAGAGGATGACGCGGCTGCGTCATCCTCTTTCAGTTATCTAGAACCGCAGATCAGCGGGGGCCGGGGCCATGGGGGCCGGGGCCCTGAGGTCCGGGACCCTGAGGTCCATGATCCTGCGGACCGGGACCGGGGCCTCCCATTTTCTTTGCCTGTCCGGGCGGCATGGGGTGACCGGGACCGTTCATCTTTTTAGCCTGTCCCGGCGGCATTCCGTGGGGATGGGCCTTGCGGTAGGCCGGGGCATAGTTATTGCGGTACCAGTCGTTGCGGACAAAATGCACCGGACGGCGGCAGGCGTTGTACTTGCCGCAGTAGCGGGGCCAGTCGAGACGCTCGCGATCCGGCACGTTGAGGTAGATTGCGGCAACACCGGCAGCGGCAGCGCCGATCGCAACCACAGGCGCGCTGTTCCAGACTCTCGGCGCGTGGCCGGTGAGCGCAGGGATAACGCCCCAGTAGCCGGGGTCGCCGATTGAAATATTGATATTCGTCGCGGCGTTTGCTGCGGTCGCAGTCATGAGAGCGGCAGCTGCAAAGGCAACAGCGGCATTCTTAAGCTTCATGAGCCCCTCCTTTCCTCGTGGGTACGTTTCGTTACTTAAAGGATACTTCGATCACTGTCGAAGAAGCGTGAGCAAACCGCAAAATTTCCATCGAAACCGTAATTGGATATTTCGTCAATAGGAAACAGCCTGCGATTCCGAATCCGGGTCCCGCATCTTGTCTCCCCAGATAGAGTCGAGGAGGGATGCCGGACGAACCCGGGTTGAAATCTCTTCTTTATCACAGATCCAGGCGTGAATCGGTTCGAGGAGAGACGGCTGGACCCAGAGCTCCTCACTGACCATTTTCGAAAGATTCTTATCCTTCCACTGCTTCAGAAAACGGTCGATGGAAAGCCGCGAAGTGTTCACGACATTCGCGATGTAGTGACGCTGAATCGGGGGCGGCATGCGGATCCAGGTGTCCCCCGCCTCATCCTGAACGGTATGACCGTAGCTCGCGGCCCAGGCATAGTAGAAAGCCGCAAGCCTCAGCTCCACACTGCAGCTGGAAAGAATCGCGAAACCGAGACGGTCAGAGAGCTTTGCCATTTCAAACTGACGCGCGAAAAGAAGCGCCGCCTCGGGGCTCCCCCGCAGCACCGGGATGAGGAGATCCTTGGGGGCTGTGATGATTTCACTTGGAATCAGCGCGAAGTAACGCCCGAAACACGGGAAACCGGTGAAAAAATTCAGGTTGCCGCTTGCGAACCGCCCTGGAATCGAGAGACCGATCGCGTTTCCGTCGTGCCCCAGCGCGCGGCCTGTGATGCCCTTTCTAACAACAGTGACCTGGTCCACCGGATCGCAGGGTCTGAAGATTTCTTCTCCGGCGCTCAGTTTCCGTACCGTGCCGATTCTCTCAATCAGCCGGAGAAGCGAAGGATGCAGCGCGTGAGTAATAAAAGGTATGACTGGTGTTCTGGGAATCCCTGATTCAAACCATGCGGTCGGCCGCGGCAATTCAACCGCGGCGTACCAGGCGAAGGGACGACGTGCCATTTTCTCTCTCCATAAAACAGTTTGTCCGCCGCTTTCTCTGTTCCGTTTTTTTTTCTGTGTTCTTTTTTTCAGCTAATAGTAGCTTTTTTCCTTTATCCGCATGACTAAAGACCTACCTACTGCCTCCAATATTCCGTGCTAACCCCTATAACAATTGTTGTTATATAGGAACTAACCCCTATATCGATAGCCTATATTGTTAGGGCTTATATATCAGTCGAAAGTAGTACAACTGAATTGTTGGCTTAAGGCCGCGAGTGAAAACGGCCTGCACAAAGCCATTCAAAGAGAGAGGAGAAAAATATGGAATTTTCGCGTCGTCATTTCCTTGGTGCCGGAAGCGCTCTTGCCGCGGCTGGTCTTATGTCCGCCGCCGGTCAGGCTTCTGCCCAGACCGCGAAGGTCCCCGCTAAGTGGGATGAAACCGTCGATTTCCTGATCGTCGGTACCGGTTTTGCTGGTCTTGCAGCCGCTCTTGAAGCGCATCAGATCGGCATCAAGAACGTCCTCGTGATCGACAAGATGCCGACCCCGGGCGGCAACTCCATCATCAACGGCGGTGCTGTGGCTGCTGCCGGCACGGATATGCAGAAGAAGGCTGGCATTTCCGATAATCCTGATCTGCTCTACAGCGACATTCTGCGCGCTGGCGGCGGTCTCGCTCATCCGGAACTCGCCCGTCACATTGCTGATGAATCCGTTGAGAACTTCTACTGGCTCCGTGACAAGATCGGCGTTCAGTTTGAAGCCGTTACGTATCATGGCGGCCACTCCGTGAAGCGCAGCCACTCCGTTACGGCCCATATGGGTTCCGGCTTCATCAACCCGATGCTCGCGAAGTGCAAGGAATACAACATTCCGATTCAGCTCCGCACCTACCTCGAAGACATCATCGAGGACGATAAGGGCGTGGTGCTGGGCGCCAAGGTCCGTACCGGCTATCGCTTCCCGCGCGCCAATTCCGGCAAGGTGAAGTACATCCGCGCCCGCAATGGCGTGCTGCTCGCTGCCGGCGGTTTCGCCCAGAATGTTACGATGCGTATGAGCCACGACCCGCGTCTGACCGCGGCCTTCGGTTCCACGAACCAGCCGGGTGCGACCGGTGAAGCGCTCCAGGACGCTCAGTTCCTCGGCGCCAACACGGTCCATATGGACTGGATTCAGCTCGGACCGTGGACCAGCCCGGATGAACAGGGCTTCGGCAAGACTCCGCTTCTGACTGAACCGCTCGTCGGCTACGGTCCGATGGTGGATCCGGCGAACGCGAAGCGCTTCGTTCAGGAAACCGGCAACCGCAAGGTTCGTGCTGACGCTATCGTCGCTATCGGTCACCCGGTTGTGATGTATGCCTGCGCGAAGAACGTGTTTGGTCAGGCTGTGGGCAAGAACATGTCCAAGGAAATGTTCGACTCCCTCCTGAAGTCCGGCGTTGTCCATGAGTTCAAGACGCTGAAGGATCTCGCGGCTTTCTACAAGATCCCGTATGACGCCCTGGTTGCTGAGAACGATAAGTTCAACGGCTACATGAAGGCCATGAATGACCCGCAGTTCCACACCAAGTTCTTCAAGGACGGCGTGCCGAACACGGAAGCGAACGGCCCGTTCTATGCCTGGAGACTCTGGCCGCGTGTCCATCACTGCATGGGCGGTCTCGAGATCAACAACAAGGCTCAGGTGCTGGATGCCCGCCACAACGTGATCCCCGGTCTCTTCGCCGCTGGCGAAGTGACGGGCGGTGTCCACGGCATGGTCCGCCTCGGCACGGTCGCTGTTGCTGACTGCATGATCTTCGGCCGTACGGCAGCCCGTTCTGCCAAGGCCTATAAGCAGCCGATGTAACTTTCTCCCGTAGTACACGCGCCTCTATCCCTACTCTCCTGGAGAGAGGCGCGAGAGATCCGGTGATTCCCCATTGCCGGATCTCTTTTTTGTGGGAGAAGGGCGGGAAGTGCTGGCTGCCGCGCCGACAGGCGCTCGCAATATTTATCTTTCAGGCATAAAAAAACGGTTCCCGAAGGAACCGTTTTTTCTGCACCATTCAGCGATCAGGGCATCTTGAAGTTGAACTTGTGGCACTGGTTGCAGTAGATCTCAGACTTCTCGTGACCCACGTGGCAAAGCGTGCATTCAAGGTTCTGATGATAGTGCGGGGAGTCGTGCGGGTTCGTCGGCTTGACGTTCTTCGTCTTCTCGGCAAGCTTCTTGGGGTCGTGGCACTTGACGCACTGATTCATGTCAGGGGTCTCGATCTTCTTATCGGGGCCATGGCAGGATTCGCACTTCATGCCAGCAGCAATATGCTTGTCAGCGGTGAAGTCGGCGGCGTAGGCGCTCGAAAGCGAGAACACGCCAAGCATCAGTCCCAGAGCGCATAACTTGAGTAGTTTCATGGTGCTGAGTCTCCGTTTTTTTAGGTGTTTTCTTAATTATTCCTTAAATCCGTCGGTTCTACTAACGGTTTAATGGTTTGCACTTAGGTTTATAGTACTCCTGGTAAGGTTATGAGATGCAAAAGCGTTTGATTTATCGGGAAATCCTTGTGATTGCTGAAGTATTTAGAGGATAATGGCAGATCCGGAGATCGACCCGGGCTGATCTCATTTCCCTGATTCAGATGATGCAGAAACTGATCCCGTCCCAAATAGCTGCTTTGATCTTCTGTGCGCTGGCCGCGCTTCCTGCGTCCGGAAGCGGGAAAGCGTCTGATGAATCATCCCGGCCGCTTGTTATCGCCTCGATGGATTATGTGAAGCCGAGCGACAAGGGGACCGTGATTGAGAAGACGGCGGAAAGCCTTCGCAAGCATTTCCCAGGGCGATCAGTCGAGGTGGCACCAGTCCCTGCTTCAGAGTTTGGGAAAGAACTGACGGCGGGAAAACTGGATTTCTTTATCACGAGCGCCGGGCAGTCCTATCGGCTGCAGCAGGATCACGGCGTTCGTGTATTCGGGACGCTGGTGCAGCCTGGCTACCCGGATCCCAATCATGGGGACGGAGCCGCCATACTGGTGCGGAAATCTGACGGAATAACGGATATCAGTGCGCTGCGGGGAAGGACGCTGCTCGCCAACACATCAATCGCTTTTACCGGGTTTTATGTTCCGATGGGGGAAGTGGCGAAGGTTGACCCCAACTGGGAGACCTTCTTCTCTTCTGTGAAGTTTGTCGGGGGAGGGAGCCATCTCGCTGAAGCGCTTACGGATGTCGCGGAAGGGAAGGCCGGGGTTGCGTTTGCCAGACTCTGCTTCTTTGAGTCCTGGGCCAAGGATCATCCGGATCTCGCCTCAAAGCTCGCTGTAGTAGGAGAGAAAACCGAGCCCGGGGAACCCTGCCGGCGGAGCACGCCTCTGTACCCCAGCTGGATCATTACGGGAACTAACCGTCTGACGCCGGGGGAAGCCCGGTCGGCGGAACTCGCGATCCTCAATATGCCTCCGGATTCACACGGCAACTACTGGGGCATCGCGACAGATTTTCTTCCGGTCGATCATCTTTACCGGACGCTTCGGATCGGGAAATACCGTTACCTCCGCGAAACCACGGTGCAGATGCTGCTTCGCGAGTACTGGCCGCTTTTTATCATCGCGGTGCTTGCCGCGATCGGTCTGATCCTTCACGCCTGGCGGTCTGATGTGCTTGTGCGCCGCCGCACAGAGCAGCTGAAGGCCCTGATGGATGAGCAGCAGAATCTGCAGAAAAAAGCGCTTGACGCCACAAAGCATCTGGACGCGCTGCAGAAAATGGGTGCCCTCGGACAGGTGTCCGGAATGCTGGCGCACGAGATGAGGCAGCCGCTTTCCACCATGAGTTTCTATCTGGATGGACTTCGGATGCTGCTGAAGCGAGGGGTAATCGGCCCCGCGGAGAAACTCTCGGAACCCCTCTCTCAGATTGAGCGTCAGGCAAAAAAGGCGTCTGACATTGTCGATCACGCCCGTTCTTACGCCCGTTCCTCGAGACTTGAAGGGCGCCGTGTCTGGATCCGGCTTGGTGACGCGCTGAAAGAAGCGGCGGAAAACTATCGGGTATCGAGAAAGACGCCTCTTCGGCTGGACGTGTCACACGCGGACGCGGACGTCTGGGTGAGGATAGATCCTCTGGAACTTGAGTGTGTGGTATTTAATCTCCTCAAAAACGCGGGGGAGGCGGCGGAAGGAGCAGACTCTCCCGCCGTGATGCTGAACGCCATACCCGGAAACGGAAAAATCCGTGTGGAAGTGATCGATAACGGCCCCACTCTTGACGATGAGGCGTTCGCGCGTCTCTCTTCACCGCTTAACAGCACGAAGGAAGGCGGTCTCGGTCTTGGTATTTCAATCGTCCGGGAGCTTCTCAGTTCATACGGAAGCCATTTGCTCTATGAAAGAATCCCAGGGGGAGGTCTCAGGGCCTCGTTTGAGCTGGAGTGTGTGAAGGAAAATCCGGGTGAAGGAGAACGGAAATGAAGAATCTTGAGGAAATGCAGAATGAGGCTCTCATCCGCATCGTGGATGATGACGCGGATCTCCGGAAGGGGCTTACCTTCATGCTGGAATGCGCGGGATGGAAGAGCGCGGCCTATCCCTCCGCCCGTGACTTCCTGACACAGGATTCTCCCTCCATTCCCGGCTGTCTCATCCTTGATGTACAGATGGCCGGTATGACTGGGATTGAGCTTCAGCATGAAATGAACCGCCGCGGGAACACTCTCCCCATTATTTTTCTGACCGGTCACGGTGATATCGATATGGCGGTCACCGCCATGATTGATGGTGCCGCGAACTTTATTCAGAAGCCGCCGGAAAGCGGGAAGCTGCTCGCCGCAATTGAGACCTGTGTCTCGCAGTCGCTGAAGAATGCGGAAGGGACTTCATCCCCCGCGGTGCTCCGTCAGAGACTCTCTCTTCTCACAAGGAGAGAGCTCGAAATCGCGGAACTGGTGGCGGCAGGACTGACAAGCCGTCAGATCGCTGAGCGTCTTGGAATCAGTGAGCGGACGGTGGAAGTGCATCGCTCGTCTCTTCACCAGAAACTCCGGATGCAGATTACAGCTTCATCACTCAGTCAAATATTAAAAAAATAAGTTTCTCATAAATTCATATTAAATCCGATAATATCGGCGTCAGAACAGAATTTAATCGATATTTTCAGTAACTAAATATAGAATCAAAAATGATGTCATATCATGAGCAGATGATATAATCAATTTTGACAACTTTGAGTGCGTTTGCAGCGCCTGCCCTGAGACCTGAGTCAGAAAGGATGGAATATGGAAAACAGCAAGATTGTTGACGCCGAAGCGGAAGACGGCGCTTCCTACCGAGAGACGCTTTCCAATTTCGGCGGCTATCTGTCCCGGGACAGCAGCTATGGTGATCAGGAAACAAGAGCCATGCTGGAGCGGGTATTGAAGAATCAGGAGTACATCATCAGCCGCCTGATCCGTGTCGAGACCCGTCTCTTCAAACTGATGCAGGCTGAAGGTGTCAGACCGGACGGCACAATATTCAGGACGGATAAGAGCTGAACCGCTGTTTCTTCTGAAAGTCCCGCAGCCCCCGTATTCCTTTCCAGAAACGGGGGCAATGTTTTGCCTTTTTTTCTCAGAGAGAGCGTGATGTGCTTCCATCTATGCGAGACGGAATAAACAGAAATCGCGTTTGAAATCAGATATTCAGACAAAGAAAAACCCCGAAGGATTAACCTTCGGGGTTTGCGATTCCTGGCGGAGAAGGAGACCGCCAGAATTGGAATGTAATCAGAGTGTTGCGGGGCTTGTCCCGCCATTTATCCCACCAGCACGCCATCCGTTTTCGGACGCTTTCTGCCGCATCCGATCGAACTTTTCTACCGTCTGGGCGTACCAGAACACTTTCCGACCAATCCGGGTTCCTTCAGGAAATCTCCCGCTCTTAATCATCCGGTAAAGCGTGGTCTGCGATATTCCGAGGGCCTCGCACGTCTCTTCTTTCGTCAGGCGTTTAAGCATCGTTTCTCCCTCCGTGTAGTGATGACCGGGATATCCCACGATTCCGGCAGTTGCAGATCCAGTTCGTTCTCCGCCAGGTCGTAAGCCTTGAGGTTATGAACCGCCTGCTCGTGACACGTGCTCACTTCCCATGGTTCGAACGCGTCCCTGATGGTGTTGAAGAGCGTGTTCATGCCTTCACGCGCTTTCTTAAGTTCCGGGTAGAGAATCCGCTTGTGGTTCAGCCAACAGTTGAACACAATCTGGAAGTGGCGGTTCGTCTCAGCGATGACGTTCCGCATTTCCTCCGGATCCGTTAACTGCCGTGAAAGAATCCAGCTGATCACGAGGTAAACCTTGGTTTTACTCATGAAGCGCCGCACGTGCGATTCTTTCCCGCAGCTATGCCGCAAGACATCCATCGGGAACAAGAAGTCGGTCGCGAATCCGTCCAGCATCCCCTGATCCCACGTCTCAGCCCGGATCAGCATATTCACGTGCTTCTCCGCGGATTGCCACGTGACTTTCTTATGCCACTTCTTCCTTGGCTTCTTACTGGATGGCATGATGCGCTTCTCCCATCGCTTCCTGAATCATGGCAATTCCCTTCTGGAGCCGCTCGAACGCTTCTTTCACATCCACCATCAGTAACCCCAGCGGGGGGATTGTTCTGCCACGCTTCCTCATTTCTCGCTCTCCTGTTCATCTATTGCTTTATCTATAGCGGCCAAAGCTTCCTCCCCATATCCGGACACAAAAAGCTTGATTGCTTTTGAGATTTCTTTGGCTCCAGGACCGCTGATCGCATTAGCGTTTTCACAAGTCATTCTGTATTCCTTATGGTAAAGATCGCGCGAGCCTATCGGGTAGTTATGCTCCAGGAGCCATATCAGATACCAGCGCGCCTTTTTCAGGTCATCAACTGCATTCCCCTTATATGGGGCGCGCATCAGGTACTTCACAACGTTCCCAGAACAGAAATCCCGATCAGCAACGATCTCGATGACTTCGTGCGGCAGCTGGTTGTAGTGCGCCGGGTGATTGATTTTTTCTTCAGGCATGGGTGAATCTTTTCTTAGAAGGGGATGTCTTCGTTCACGAACGTATCGTGTGCCGGCGCTTCATCTCGCTTGGGAGACTCGAACGATTCGGCTGCGGACTTCTTCTTAAGCGTGCGGTCCGACAGAGTCTTCAGCCGGGCGTCCACTGCCTTTGCTTCCGGAGCCTTCTCGAGAATTTCCCGGGCGTTCATGCGGGTGTCGGCGTCGAACGGCGTGAGGAGCTCCATGTGGAACGGGTACTTCTCATCAGACGGATCATTCACTCGCTGAAGGATCACGCCGATCTTCTTTCCTTCGAGATCATGGAAGCGCTCAACGTCCTGAGAGTTACCGTTCGAGTACTTAATGACGCCCAGCGTGGAAGAGATCGAACGCTTACGAAGAACCGTCATCACCGCGTCCACAATCCCTCGAGCGAAAGAGTCAGATCCATCCCGCTTCGTAATGCACATATTCAGACGAGCGGAACGTCCGTCGTTCGCGAAGAAGTTGAACACCATGAAGCCGGCACCCGACCTCGTGGTGTAGTAGTACGCGTCATGGAACTGCCCGATATAAGCGCCGGATTCCGTGATGGCACTGGGGGCCCGGCAAGATTCCTTGGCGCGATCCGCGTTAAGAGTGAAGTCCATTTGTTTTCCTTTTAAAAATGGGGATTACTTGATTCGAAGAGACGCCGGACCGGTCACCAGCTTGGCACCCGGGATATCAACGCCATCCTTCAGCGCAATCTTCATTGCGGCTTTGCTGAGTTCTTTCTTGACGATGTAGAACTTCTCAGGGATCTGCTTCTCGTCGTAGATAGAGACGGTCGGCATACCCTTGGCAACCGATACCTTGCAAAGCGGGTTCTCGGCTTTGACGAGTCCGTTCTGCTGCATGTGCTGAAGGGCATAGGACTTCAGCCAATCAGCGCGGGAATTGAGGGATTTGGCTCGGGCGGAAAGCTGAGCAGACGCTTCCTTGCATGCCTCCGCGTTAGCCTTGAGTTCCTTGACGTAGAGACCGATACCGCAGATCTTCTCTTCGAACTGTTCGTGAAGAGCGTCGATCTGGGCGGCCGCTTCGGGGAGAATTTCACCGGTATCTTCATCAACCGGAATGTTTTCGAAGAGTTCCCGGATACTTTCATCAAGCTGATACAGCGTTAGTTTTGTCGCCATTGGTGACTCCGTAGTAAGTGCAGATAGCTTTGTCGACAGCAGCCAGGTCGTTCTCGATTTCTGCCGTTTCGAACATCCCCATAGGAGACTTGACGGTGTCTGAACCTGAGTTCTGGGTGCTGAAGTAGTACTGGCCGTTCACAACGTGAGTCCGAAGAACAGTTGTGAACATGCCCTCGACCACGATCTTGTCGTCGAGGAGCTTTCCCAGTGTTTTGATCTTGGTGTTGCCGAATTCGTCGGTAGTGGTGTGAGCGAGGATGTAGACGCGCTTGTCTCCATCGAGCTGAGAGGCGACCTGGCAGATATCAAAGCCGGCACCGCCGATCGCGTTGAACTTGTCGAATGACTTCTCATCCCGCCGAGCCATATACATGTTGGCGAGGATGTACTGCCAGTCATCAACCACGATGATGTCGGCCTGAGACTTCTTCATAACCGCCACAATGATCTTGGGATCATCTGTGACGTAGATGTTCCCGCCATTGTTCCCGCTTTTGGTGAATTTCCTCTCGAACCAGCCAGTGGGCTTGAAGGGGAGTGGTTTCCTAGTCGGCTGAATCAGAAGCGTTCTGGACGGATCCAGATTCCTCAGACTTGCTGTTTTGCCGGTGCCGGATTCGCCAAGAATTAGTGTTGCGTAACTCATTGCTTCTCCATAAAGATCCAACTTGAAAAAACCGACCGTTGTGTCCTTAAGAAAAGCGACAACGGTAGGCTTTTTCCTCCCAGCTCAGGTCAACTGCCCCTGGCCTATGGCTCAGAAGAGCTTCAGGAAGTTAGCCGCGTGAGGTCGTGCAGCTTGTCACTCGGGCTCCCCGGCATGCCGCTGCCGGATCAGAGCCGTCCGGGGAATTTCACCCCTTGAACTTGCCTTTATCGCAAGCCCTTATGTCTGGAGCGAATCCAGAGATAAAGGTTCGCTCGTGGCAAGGGATCACGCCCCCGCAATTGCACAGATTGCCCAGTACACCCAGCCGAGCACCGTTGCCGCGCCGATGAGTGCGAGGAACAGGGCTGTACCCACGATGACGTTGTCTTTCATTTGCTTCCCTCTTTCTTTTCAGATCCTCCCGTGAGAAGATCGGAATGCGGTACCCACCAGTAACCGCGCATTCAAATCAACTCACAGGAGGAAACTCATGGATAAGCCATCAAATGCCTTTACCACCGACGAGGCCGCAAAAATCATCATTGCCGGCATCGAGAACGGGGCCATTCATTTCCCGTTCCTCCAGGCGTTCGATCAAGAGAAGCTTCAGGAATTTGCTAAGGGCGACTTCAGAAAGCGAAATCTCAGCGGTGTCTCGCGCGAGAAGGCAATAAATGAGGCAACAGACAATCGTTTCGCGTCTCAACTGGGATTCTTGGCGAGGATGGATGCCCTCTACCTTCTTTCTCTCAGACAGATGCTCATCACCGGGCTCACTGAGGAAGAAGCCAAGCGGATCATTGACATGGCCGCCAGTAGATTCATGTAATTGCTTTAGAACATCTAGCAAATGCCACGTTACGGAACCCCATCGGTGAAAACATTCGGTTCCGTTTTTAAGCTCAGCCGCCCAGATATCCCGAGCGGCTTCTTCAGTAATGCGGAGCGGTTTTTCGTTTTTATCCATCGCAGACCTCAATTGATCGAGAACTCGAGAATCCCAAAGAAGGACAGGAGCACGGCCGTGATCAGGAAGAGGGAAGCGAGCGAAATAGCTGCTTCAGCGATCCAGAGAAAGATTTCCCGGGCGGAGTCTTCATGCACCGTCAGGTTCTGAGTCACTTCGCGTTCACGGAGATCAGACTCGTACTGATTGAGAGAACCGCTATACATGTTTTCAGTGACTGTCATTTTCAAACCTCTAGTTTTGTTAACTAACCGAAGGTTATCACGATAGGTAAAAAAAATCAACCGAAGGTTTTGAACAAAAACTTCTGTCTAGTAAACCAACGGTTGACTGGTATCAAGGGAAATAGGTTATCTGAAGACCTATGAAACATCGACCTATGATCTTGATCTGGTCAGTAAAAGCTTTCACTTCGATCGGTGGATATTTGGAATTATCGCTGATTAGAAGATACCCGGAAGGACGGCATTGAACCCGTTTAATGAACAGAGAATGGTTAAAAGCTAGGGCATACAACCCGTCACTGGAAATCGATGTCTGAGACGTATCAACGATTATTGCGCTGCCATTCTGGATAGTGGGCTCCATGCTGTCCCCAGTAGCCGTAATCATGTTCAGACTGCCGGGATTGATATTGAGCCCCGATGCTCTCAGCATCGATGAATCAAGGCGAACAAAGCGCAGAAGCGAGAGTCTGTACTGTTCCTCAGCTCCAAATCCACAGGCGGCAGCTACATCTAAAAATGGAACGGCGATTGTTCCATCTTCCATTTCGATTGTCTGTTTTGGGACAGTCTCATCACCAAACACCAGGAATGCCGGCGTCACTCCAAGAAGTTCGCAGACTTTCCTTAAACGGTCGTCTCTAGGCACATCACCTTTGGTGAGCCACTTCCGGACGGCTACGTCAGAAACCCCCACGTATTTCGCTAACTGGCGGACGGAAATTTCCTTCTCATCGAGAAGGGACTTCAGGCGTTCAGAACTTTCTTTGCTCATAGATATCTCCTAAACCAAGTGTTGCACGTAACAGAGTCTCCTGCAATAAACCTTAAGTTTTAAATTATGCTAAACTTCAGGTTATTAAACGTAACCAGAGGTTCTAATGTCTGATAACACTTTTCCATCAGATACCCCAACCACGATCGAACTTGTAATCCGAAAGCTTGGCGGTCGCAAAAAGGTTGCTGAGGTGCTGGGGGTGTCGTGCATGGCTGTAGCCAAATGGGAGCGCCAGAACAGCATCCCGACGTCACGTCTGGCTGATTTCTGCGCACTGGCGAAGATGCATCCGAGGAATTTCAACTCGGATGTCAAAAAGCTCTACGAACGTTGGCACTGATGAGGTTTGGGATATGCACGGATACCGCGCCACAGATATCGCGTGGGAAGTGCCGGTGAAATCGTCATCTGAACGACTCATCGTGCTTGCCTTGGCGAAATTCTCAGACGAGAACTGCGAAAGCTTCCCGTCTTTTGAAGCAATTGCAAAGTTCACCAAACTCAACCGGAAAACGGTTATTGCCGGGCTTAAGTCCTTGGCTGAGTCTGGTGTTATCTCCGTGCAGAAAAGCGGTCACACCGCCAACCTTTACAGACTGATCGGTTCACCCAAAAACGGGGGTACCGAAATTGGGAGTCCCAATATTGGGAGTCCCAAAAACGGTACTGGGGGAGTACCAAAAACGGTACCCGGGGAGTCCCAAAATTGGGACGGGGGGAGTACCGAAATTGGTACTCGAACATATCAATTAACAAATCAATTAACAGATCAAGGAACAGAAGCGCCCGAAAACGTTTTTTCGAGCGCACCCGCCAGTGAGGAAAACCCGACTCCTCCCAAGGCTGGCGGAAAAAGCAAAAAGCAGCGTTCATCCAAGAAAAAGGAAAACGAAGAACCGCCAATCGAGTGCCCGGACGGAATCAACGTTCATTACTTCAACGCTGTGAACGCAGCAAGAAGGAAGAAGCGGGTCCCTGTCTACACCCAGACCACGTGGGGCCTTCACTGCAAAGCCGCGGAGAAATGCGGTCTCTCTCCTAACGACGCTCTCGAAATCGCGGCAGAAGCTGGCTGGGCGGGATTCCGGGCCTGCTACTACAAGCCGGATCAGAGAAAGCCGTCTGGCCCCACCGGCGACCCCACTCAGGACATCTTCAAGTAGGGAGACACCCCATGCGCTTACTCGATGCTCTTGATCACAAGTTCGGGACTTCTGTCCTGGTGGTCTTCCATTCCGATCCTACGACGCCTTTCCCGTACGTGAAGGACGTGGTCGATGTCCTTCCTACTGACCGACTCGGCGTCATCGATTGGTCTTTCCTCAAGGGAAAGTGCGTCCAGTGTCTGGCTTTCCCAGACGGAAACAAAAACTTCTCAATCGGATCCACTGGGGACTCTCGGATGCAGTCATGCGTGGATCAGATCAAGGCGGCATTGCCGCTCTTCGTTGTCTTCTCGGCGTACGGACACGAAGGAACTGTCAAAGGGTACGCCAAACGTTATCGAAGAATCCCCGGAGGAGGCGGTACTTATGAGCAGTTTTGATATCAATCCTGAAGACGTGAAGGGTTTCTGGTCAGACAGGGATCCGTCTCCAGACATTATTCCCGCAGCGTCTTTCCAGACCGACCTGATGGAACAGGTCCTGAACCCTGACCTGAATGCCGGCGAAAAGTGCCCGATTCTTCCTACCTTCTCTCTGAGACCGGGTGAATTGACTGTCTGGGCGGGTAATAACGGTGCCGGCAAAAGCGCTCTCATGTCCCAGATCGCTCTTTCCATGATGATGAACGGGGACTCGGTCTGCCTCCTTTCTTTCGAAATGGATCCGAAAGAAACGATCATGCAGATGATCCGCATGGCGTATGGCCGTTCACTCCTGAGAACTGAGGCGGATAAGGTTTCCAAGTTCTTTGACTGGTGCGAGAAGCGTTTCTGGATCTATCGGAATCGGGGAGATATCCATCCTAACCACTGCTTTGACGCGGTCGCTTATGCCGCTGGGGAGAAGAAGTGCCGCCACGTCTTCGTGGATAACCTGATGATGCTGACTGGCGGTGGATCAAGCGATCAGCTTTTCCAGTCTCAGCGAAAGGTTGTGGATACCCTGAAACGCATTTCCGTGGAATTCAGCGCTCATATCCACCTGGTGGCTCATCTTCGGAAACTCAACTCGAACCAGACCGCGAATGAGCTTCCTGACCGCTACTCAATCTCCGGATCCGCCGATATCTCGAATCTGGCGGACAACGTGGTCATTGTCTTCCGCAATTACAAGAAAGAGAAAGAAGCGCAGGACATGAAGACCAAAAATGCCGGCTGGGATCAGGACGCCGACACGGTTCTTCTTCTCGACAAGCAAAGAAAGAACGGACGTCTCGCCAAACAGAAACTCTGGTACGAGAGAGGAAGCAGCCAGTTCTGCCTTTCCCCTGAACGTCAGCTGATGGAACTTATGCCGCGATCCATCAGCGGAATCGATACCACCCGATCCCACCAGGCAGAAGCGCTTTACGAAAAAGCGCCGGGTTGGCTTTAAGGGGGATCGCCATGTTTGATATCGCTCCGATCCTGTACGCCGAGAACGAGAAAGAGATGATCGAGGCTTTCCTCGATCAGGACATTGAGGATATGCGGGACGTAAAAACCTATCAGATTATCTGGATGCAGTATCTGCCAACCGTCCCTCCTCAGTACCCCAAATGCCTCAAGCGAGAGATTGCCAACGCTCTTCACTGGGGAACACCAAAGGAAGTCAGTGAGCACTCCGGAATCCCTGAGGAATTCTGTTCTGCCTGGGGGAGGGAGTTCTGATGATTTCCGCGGATTTTGTGGACTCGGTTCTGACGAAACCTATGGACCGAGAGTCCTACACGAAGACGGTTGGGAAAGGACACGGCGGCTGCTCTCAGTTTGGGTTCAGGCTTACGGGGCCGCTTCCTGACCCTAGCCCCAGGTACCTTGCCAAGGCTCAGTTCATTCGGTGGCACAAAGATCTTCCTGAGAAAGTCTGGCCGGGTGAGACGGTAGACACGCTGTTTGACGACACCAGAGATTTCCCGGGGCTCATTACCGGTGACCTTGAGGATCTTAGACGGTTCTTCGCCAGATCCCGTTCTGCCGGCTATCGCATGCTTCAATTCGGGATTCCTGAAGAAGCGTGGTCAGGGCTTGAAGTGCTGCTGAAAAGCTATCCACAGCACACCATCACGCAGTATGTCGGGATTCCTAAGGACGGTTTTGAACTGGCACTCAAGGCGAGAAAGGAACTCCGATTCTCTGGGGCCGGCAGACCGTGGATTGAGATAGCTGCGCCCAAAGCGAAGACGCTTCAGGAAATCGGGGACTTCTTCTACCGACTCAGGCTCCTTGGCGGGTCACGCTACTGCGATTACTCACGGGTACCCGATTACATCTGGGCAAGGCTTGAAGCCATGCTTAAGCACCACACATACGCCGATCTCAGGGCTTCTCTCATCATTGGGCACTCAAGGCTTACCGCTGAGTTCACGAGGATCCGGAAAGAACGTTCTGAGAAAGAAATCGGACACGCGCCATTGCTTCACCAGTACTGAAAAAGAAAAAGGAGAGATTCATGGTTTACAGCTTTAGCTTCCACGTTCCCGGGAAACCGAGAGGAGCAGCGCGTCCACGCTTTACCCGTCAGGGCCATGCATACACTTTGCGAGAGGACCAGATCTATCGGGCACTGGTGACCGCGAAAGCTCGGAAAGCCATTCGTTCAACAAGATACTCGGGGGAATCCGCTCAGAACTTTCGGGTTGATATCGGCGTGTTTTTTAAGATCCCTTCAAGCTGGGCCAAAGCAAAGAAAGCCGCGGCTCTGAAGTCATATCTCGGGGAGCGAGCTTATTCGAGACTTTGCGAGACAGCAGGGCTCATCCTCTTCACGTGGGAAAGCCACCGTGGAGGCCGGCTGACGATGAAAAAGTGGGAGGTGCAGGCATGATCCCAGCCAGTTTCGTTTCCTACACGCTCACGCAGCCAGTCGCCAGAGTCGCCGAGATAGCCGACGCCAAGGAAAAGGCAGCCAAAGGCAAGGCCGACAGGATCCTGGAGACCGAGCGGAGGCTCCTTATGGAGGATCTCCAAAGATGCGAAAAGCACTTCCGGAAGGTGTCGGCATATATCGAGACGAGGCGTGAGCTCGTCTCCCGCTCCATGGGCGTGAGGATCCTTCCGGACGCCATCTCGGCAGATGTCTGGGAGTCTCTGGATACTCTCTGCAGGAGTATCCCGGTGAAGCACCTGGAAGCCCGGCTGAAGGTCCCGAAGCGCATTCTCGCGGGCGCGTACGAGCGCAAGGGGATGTCCTTTCCTTCTGTCCACTCAAGGCAAGTGGTCCCGGATGCCTCGTGGGTGAAAACCGACAGCGATGCCAAAAAGTACATCAAGGAGCTCAGGGCCTTGCCCGGCGGATGCAATAAGCGCTTTCCAGATGTGATCCGAGGGCACATAGCACGAGCGGCGATGACGCTTCCTATCCCGGATGTGGCTGCCCGATTCGGGATTTCCAAGCAGTGTGCGAGAGAAATCCGGAAGGAATTCAAGGAAAAGCAGGAGGAGAAAAGTGAGTTTTGAGTTTGGCTTCCAGGTGCCGGGTAAAGCGAGAGGAGCCGCCCGGCCTCGGTTCATGAGGAACGGTCACACCTATATCCCGGATGAAGACCGACGGTACCGCGCTTTCGTCCAGTCAATGGCGAGAAAGGCGATTGCCGGGACGCAGTACACAGGGAAAGATGCGCTCTCTTTTGCGGTCGATATCCTTGTCTGCTGTAAGGTACCCGTCTCATGGACCAAGGCAAAGAAAGCAGCGGCGCTCCGTCAAGAGATTTCTCCCGGGAAACCAGACGCCGATAATGTCGCCAAAATCGTCTTAGACAGCCTCAACGACATCGCATGGGTGGATGACAGCAAAGTGTCCATCCTGACCGTCAGGAAGCAGTACAGCGACGCCTATGAGGGTATCCGGGTATGGGTGGAGGCAGAACCGACAGACAGGAGAAAAGCGTGATCGAAGACCGGGATCTGAACGCAAGGCTTGAGAACTGGGCGAGAGTTTACAGGGACCGATCATGCTTACGCGCATCGTGGCTTGCGAAGATGATCGCCCTGTACGGAGCGGAAGGCAGGGGCATAGCGAACGAGTGTGAGAAAGATTGCAGCCCTGTAGATGTAAAAGACGCCGCCAGGGTTGAGCGAGCGCTGTGTTCTCCACTCTATCCGGAGAAGTACAGGCTTATGGTTTGCGCGCTCTACCTCCGCCCGTCTCTCTCGGTAGGAAGAATTGGCCGGGCGATGGGGCTAAGCAAAAGAAGGTTCGATGAGGAGATCCACAGCGCTTCGGTCATGCTTTCTAATATCCTGGAGTTCTACGCTCGGGATTGCTCTTGAAAAAATAAAATAATGGGGTACAATTGGGGGTACCAGTAAGCGAAAGACGCAAGAAGTACGATTGGAGAGCCGGTTGGCTCTCTTGTTGTGCCCGAAAGAAACAGCGTGTAGTGTGCTGGTTAACTCCTCCGGATATACAACTCCATCCTCGGATCCGTACGCAGATCCGGGGATTTTTTTACGCCGCATCCTGAAGCAAAGCTCCGGATATCTCTATTCTTTTTGAGGATGATGTGGAATAGAATAAATGTAAGTACAGCCGCTTGAATAAAAGAGCATATACAGTGATTAACTCAGCTTATAAATGGGCTTTTGCGATGATTGGACTAGCCCCAATAACTGTTGGGTTGTTCTGCGCTGGGGCTAAAACATGGAGTAATGTACTTTGCGGTATCACCGTTGGCGTCTTCATTTGTGTGATTGCTTGCTTTGGGTTTAAGTGGTGGCTGAAAAAAATAAAAGCAGCAAATTCGGGTTTCCCTGAAGTAAGGGTTGAAACCGTAAAAATTATCGGTAGTAATGCGTCCAATTATTTTTTGGCCTATGTAATGCCGATATTTCTAGGTGGCGAGCTTTCATCCCCTATACTTTTGTTAGCTATTTTTGTGCTAGCTTTTATTTGTTTTTACTCCGACGGAGAGGCAAATAACCCAATAGCTCGTTTTCTTGGATATAAGTTTTACGAGATTACGACACCAGATAAAGACAGTTATATTTTTATGTCTAAAAAATCGGTTCTACACATAAAATCAAAGCCGGTAAAACACATCGAAAAAACAATAAAAGTTATTGAAGTAAGCGATAATTTTTTAATTGATGCCGATCTAGATAAACATTAAGGAGTTACTAAATGCTGTTTGGGTATTTTCGGTATGAACATGAGGCTTTTATAAAAAGGTTTGAACTGGAAAAGGATACCGACGAGCGGCTACAAAGTACCTTTCGTGATCAATACAAGAAATTTTTTACAGAAGAAGGCGAAAATTTAGATATCAAAGAATTTTATCCTGGAGACACAAATTCTGATCAATGTATCTCAAAAATAGAGTTTGACGATCCAGAGGGGCTTTCTAGTGCTATACAAAACCCTTTAAAATATCAAATTTGTGATCCTAAAAAAGATTTGCCTTATTTGGTTGCGGTATTTACCGCATACAAAACTGATAAGACTAATATTTTGATTCAGCTGATTGAGCAAAGGCGCTTGCTACTGCCAAACAATAGATGGATTTTGTTAGCTCATAGTGGTCTTAATATCAAAAAAATAAAGGGTGCACTCCTTTCGCCAGATATAAATGGAATAACTTTAGCCGAGGCAGATACTTTTGGTCTTCAACTAGATAATAAGTTGACAGCCGTATTTGATGGTTCAAATTTATTGTTCAGAAGTTATTTTCAAGTTAATAGGATATTTGATTTAAGCGAATATCTTGTAGAAGCAACAGAAGAAACAATGAAAGATTTTTTCCATTTAGAATCAATTTATTCAGATGCAGCAACACCAAATCTGATAAAGCAGTTTTCAGAATCCCAGCGAAAAAAGGTGGCAAGAGCAATGGCTCTTGGGTTCATAAAAAATCTTCCAGGAAAGCAATTACAGGAACGTGCTCTTAAGGCCAAAAAGCCTATCAACATAGAATTAAAAGGTGGGAAGATCGTAATTCCGGAAAAAGCAAACGAACGGGCGGTGATATTGCAGTTTTTATGTAACGGTATTATGGCTTCATATCTTGATGATGGGAGAGACTATATGGTTGCATCGATGCGACCAGTTTGAGACTTATGCCTCTTCTCCATATCTGCTCTTATCCAGGCTGCAGTAAAGCTGTAGCTTATTCGGCGCATTACTGCCCGGAGCATCAAAAGAAAATTGACGCTCTGCGGGCGCAGCGATATGGAAAACACGCGACTACAGAAAATGCTACGGCGCGCGGCTACACCGGAAAGTGGCGGCGCGCAGCAAAAGAATTTCTTCGCGCTAATCCTTTATGCGCTGAATGTTTGCGGCGCGGAATAACGCGTGCAGCAACCGATGTCGACCACATTATTCCATGGAATAATTTACGCCAAAGAGATATGAGACTTTTTTGGGATAGGTCGAACTGGCAGACACTATGCCATGAATGCCATAGCCGTAAAACTGCTAGGGAAAGAGCAGCGCAGAGAAAGATGAGTGACTAGCGCACTGGTAGACGCGGCCGCGCGCGGCTCTATATATAGATAGAGCGTTTCTGCCTAGATTTTCTGATTTTCTGTCTAGCGATGGAGCGGATCGAGCTCCGCACCCCCAGGGGGAGGCTGTTTTTCGCTGCCGAGGCCCGCGACCGTGCTGATCCGTCAATTTTTCGCGTACGAACATCAGTATCTGATTATTTTCACTTGAATTTATGCCCGCAAGACGAGTTTCTGCCGAAGAAAAACGCGCTAAAGGCGTTCATTCGAGCGCGAGAAGTGTGCCTGCCACGGTTCGCAGGGATGGAAGGCCATGGCTGTCTGCCGAGCCGCCCAAAGGGCTTACAGGAGACGCTCGGGACGCGTGGACGAACGTCCTTGCGAACATCCCTGAGGGGTCGCTGAAGGCCACAGACGTGGCTGTTTTCGAGCGCTGGTGCCGAAATTACGCCCTTTACAGGAAGCTCGCCAAGATGGTTGAAAGGTCGGACGGCGACTGCCTGATCACAGTGGACGATAAGGGCAATCGCAAGGCCGCACCTGAGTTCCTGATGATGCAGCAGGTGGATTCAACAATGCTGCGCCTTGAGAAAGAATTAGGCTTCACTCCTATCGCGCGCACGCGCGCGCCCGCGGGAGAGGAAAAGAAGGACGATTCGAATCCGTTTGAAGTATGAATAAGCCCTGTTATTTCGACATTGCCAATCAATATATTGACAGCGTCCTTGGGGGAACTGTACCTGCCTGCGAACTCGTGAAGGAAGCGTGCAGGAGGCAGAGAAACGACCTCGAGCGGTGGAAGGATAAGGATTCACCCTTCTATTTTGATGCGGATGAGGCTGCGCGCCCCTGTTGGTTCATTGAGCATTTAACCCACACAAAGGGCGAGCTTGCGGGGCGGTACATCCATCTCGAGACGTGGCAGGTGTTCATCCTCACAACCGTCTTCGGGTGGAAGAGGCGTGATGGTGGAAACAGGCGGTATCGCTCGGCTTACATTGAAGTGCCTCGCGGAAATGGCAAATCAACCCTGCTTTCAGGCATAGGGCTGTTTTGTTTGTGCGCCGACCATGAGCCCGGAGCTGAGGTCTACTCGTTTGCAACTACGCGCGAGCAGGCCAAAATCGTTTTCGGTGATGCGCAGACCATGGCGCAGGGAAACGCCGCCCTGAAGGAAGCTTACGGCCTTCAGGTGCAGGCTCACGCTATCTATGTCCCTTCTACGCACAGCTACTTTCAGGCGAAGTCCGCTGAAGGATCCACTCTTGATGGTTTGAATACGCATTTGGCCATCATTGATGAGCTGCACGCTCACAAAAAGCGTGATGTCTTTGACGTTGTTGAAACATCATTGGGCAAGCGGCGTAATTCCCTGATGGTCTCGATCACGACCGCCGGCGTTGACCGTGCGGGCATCTGTTACGAGCAGCGAGGAATCGTCACCAAAATCCTTTCCGGGGCGATTGAAGACGACTCCTACTTCGGCGTGATCTACACGCTTGACAAGGACGATGACTGGAAGAGTGAAGAAGCCCTCTCCAAAGCCAATCCCAATTGGGGGGTCAGCGTCCGCCCCGAGGTGATCAAGTCCCTCCAGGCTAAAGCCATAGCCACTCCTTCCGCCGAGAACAACTTCAAGACCAAGCATCTTGACGTCTGGTGCAATGCAGACCTCTCGTGGATGAACATGGAAGCCTGGATGAAGTGCGCCGATCCATCCCTTGACGACAACGACTTCGAGGGGCAGGACTGCTGCATGGGGCTAGACCTCGCATCCAAAATCGATATCGCGGCAATGATGCGTGTGTTCAAGAAGAGCGTCAACGGAGAGGGTCACTACTACCTCTTTGGAGATTATTGGCTGCCGCGTGACGCTGTGGAAAATGGGGCCAATTCTCAGTATCAGGGGTGGGAGTACGAGAACCTCCTCCACGTGACTGAGGGGCCCGTCACAGATTACGGGCAGATTAAGGACACGATCATTGAGGACTGCAAGCGGTTCAACGTGGTTGAAGTTGCTTACGATCCCTTCCAGGCTACTCAGATTGCGGGCGAGCTGAGTCAGGAAAATGTCCCAATGCTCGAATATCGGCAGACGGTGCAGAACATGAGTGAGCCCATGAAGAGCTTTCAGGCTCTCGTGCTTGCGGGGCGCATTCATTTCAACGGGGATCCGGTGTTGACATGGATGGTGAGCAACGTGGTCTGCCACACGGACGCAAAGGAAAACATTTATCCCCGCAAAGAGACGCCGGATCGCAAGATTGACGGCGTGGTTGCGGCAATCATGGCCCTCGCGCGGGCCGAAAGGACTGAATCCAAGAAATTCGACCTTAACTGGTTTTTGGGGCTTTAACGTATGCTTTTCGGCAAAATCTTCCAGTTTCTGGGGCTCGGAAGCCGCTCTACGGGCGACTCCACGGGCTACCAGACCAGCGTCCCCGAACGGTCGCTCGTGCCCGGCTCCCGGACGATTGTGCCGGAAGCTGCCATGCAGATCTCCGCGGTGTTTTCCGCGGTTGAACTGCTTTCCAAGACGATTGCGAGTCTGTCGCTCAAGGTCTACACGCGCAATGGCGATGACAAGATTGAGGATCGCGACAGCAGGCTCGCTCAGGTTCTGAGTCATCCTAATTACAACCAGACAGCGTTCGACTTTTGGATGACCATGGGCATGAACCGCTTCCTGCGGGGGAATGCCTATGCTCTTATTAACCGTGACGTGGTAGGGGATCTTGTTTCCCTGCGCACGCTCGCGGCCGATCAGGTGGACGTCTATCTGGATGATGACGGGAAGCTGAAATACCAGTATTCATTTGACGGTGAATACAAGGACTATAGCTCCGAGGAAATTCTCCACTGGAGGGGAATCGGGAATGGCCTGGTGGGATTGAGCCCGCTCGACCTGATGCGAGCGACCACCACGGAGATCACAAATCAGCAGGTCAACGCTTCGGCTATGTTTGGGAATGGGTCGAGCTTAAATGGCTTGATGATGGTCGATTCCGAGCTGTCGAAGACGCAGATTGAGGAGATCAAGAACCGCTTCTCCAACCTGCAGCCATTTAACGGCGGGCCACAGGACTTCCTGCACGTCCTCCCGGCGAGCATGCGCTTCCAACAGTTAGGGATGACGGCGGCTGACGCTGAGCTGCTTTCTTCTCGCAAATTTTCCGTGGATGAAATAGGGCGGTGGTTTGGCGTGCCCAGTGCGCTTCTGAACAGCAACGAAGGTTCAGCCACGGCGATTGAATCCCTCACGGAATACTTCTACCGCAGCACGATTCAGCCACTGGTTGTGAGCCTCGAGAAGCTCCTTGAAATGAAGCTCGTTCCCGCCAGTCAGCGGGGTGAAGTGACCTGCGAATTCAACATGAACGCTCTGCAGCGGTCGAACATTCAGACACGTTACAACGCCTATGCGCAGGCTCTCCAGAACGGGTTTATGACGCGCAACGAGGCCCGGGCCATGGAGAATCTTCCGCTCTCGGATGAAGAGAATGCGGACAAGCTCCTCGCGCAGAACAACCTCGCTCCGATTGAGAAACTGGGTGAAAACGACCCCAGTCAGACTAAGCAGACGCCTGTCCAGACGGCCCCGATTAAACAATGAGGAAAAGAAATGGACCTTTTCACTAAAGCAGTACCTCTGGAAGAGGCCGAGCTCAGTGTGGATGGAACTTCAGGCCGCTTTCAGGGCTATGGATCCGTGTTCAATGGGGAAGACTCCTACGGAGACACGATCCTCGAGAATGCCTACGAACCGGCCTTGAAGGCCTTAGGCTCCGGCGTCCTGCCTATCTTCTTCAACCATGCAACCTATGACGTTCCTATTGGAAAGTGGACGTCCGTGACGCAGACGAATAAAGGTCTGTTCTGCAAGGGGCAGCTCACGCTCTCTATCGGGAAGGCGGCCGAAGTTTACGAGGCCCTCAAGGCCGGAACGGTTACCGGGCTTTCTGTGGGAATTGGGCTGCAGAAGTCTGACTACGACTGGAAGAGTGACGGAATGGGGAGAACGATCAAGTCTGTTTCCCTGCTTCGTGAGATCTCCGTGGTGAATTTCCCCGCGGACTCGAAGGCCCGGGTCTCTGTGGTCAAGTCGGAGGATTTCTCCTCCGTGGTCGATTCAATTAAATCTATTCGGGACATTGAGGAACTACTGCGGGATGCAGGATTTTCCAAGTCTCAGGCTCTCACGTTTGTCAGCAAAGTGCGGGCCGTGTTCGATGCTCAGAGGGATTCTGACGCTCGAGATGAACAGCTTCAGGCTGTCATCAATCAACTGCTGAAAACCGCTAATTCTTAAAGGAAATGACAATGGAAGAATCCAAGGTTATCGAATCCCTCGCCGTGGTCGACAAGAAGCTCGCCGCTATTGACGAGGAAGTTAAATCCCAGAAGACCTCCCGCGAAGAGGCTGAAAAGGCCCGTGCTAAGCTCGGTGAGGAGCAGGTGCGTCAGGCCCGCGTTCTCCTTGATCTGCAGCAGAAGGCTGAAGCCTTCAGCAGCAATGCTTCCGCCCGTACCATGACTATGGGTGAAAACTTCATCAAGAGTGACGTTTACAAGAACCACGTTGCGAACAAGGAGGTCGAATTTGCTGAAAAAGCTGATCCGCTCACCACTGCTGTCGCTCAGCCTGTTCCTTATCGCATTCCTGGCATTAATGCGATTCCGCATCAGGAACTGACGGTTTCCTCCCTGCTCACCCACATTCCCACTTCTTCGGGCGTGATCGAGTACGTGAAGGAAACTGCTTTCACCTCTGCTGCCGCCGGAGTGGCTGAAGGCACCCAGAAGCCCGCTTCGACCATGACGACCACCAAGGTGCAGGCGAACGTCCAGACGATCGCCCACGTTGCGAAGGTGACGAAGCAGCTGTTTGACGACAGCCCCGCCCTGATGGCCTTCCTGAACAGCGAAATGCAGTACTACCTGCGCCTCGCTGTGGAGAAGCAGCTTGTTTCCGGTGACGGTGTTGCCCCGAATCTCTCCGGTCTCTTTGCCACTGGAAACTACACCTCCCAGGCTTTCAAGCTTGCCGATCTCGGCGGATCCAACGCCAACCTGCTCGACCTGATTCGCCTCTCGATCGCCACGGTTGAAAACAATGGCTATCGCGCTTCCGCTGTCCTGCTCAATCCGCTCGACTGGGCGGTGCTGCAGGGTCTGAAGGCCACTGATGGAAGCTACCTCTACGGTGTTCCGGGTGCCTCCTTCGAGGGTCGCACGCCGTGGGGCATTCCGGTTGTGGCCTCCGCTTCTGTGACGAAGGGGCAGTACCTTGTGGGCGACTTCAGGACTGCTCAGGTCTACGATCGTCAGGGCGTGACCCTTGAGATCGCGACCCAGAACTCGACCGACTTCGAGTACAACCTGATTTCGCTCCGCTGCGAGGCCCGCATGGCGGGCGTGATCGTTCCGCGTGCGGATGCCTTCGTTGGCGGGTCTCTGGCTGTTCCCGCGGTCTGATAAATAAGGCTTCCTTTTAACGAAAGGGAGGGGGTGAAAGCCCCCTCTCGCTCATTATGAAAGTTAAATTCGTCAAGTCGGCGCTCACTATCGCGGGCATGATCGAGTCCGGGCAGGTCGTTGAAGTGAACGCTCTAGACCGTGGCATTTATGTTCGCGCAGGACTCGCTGTTGACTTTAGCGAGCCTGAAAAGGCCACCACACCTAAGCGCGCTCGCAGGAAGGTGAAGCAAGATGACAACTCCTGATCCGTCTACCTGCGTTGCAGCCGCATCCCTGGATGATGTGAAGCTCCACATGCGAGTTGACAACTCGGGAGAAGACACTCTCATTGGAGCGTACATCCTCGCTGCTTCGCAGATGGCCGAGCATATTATGGGCCGCGAAATTATCAAGCGGGGTGATGAAAACGCCCTCTGCACGGACGTTTCAAACGTTCCTGCTACCGTCAAGGCGTGGATTTACCTCTACTGCTCCGATCTTTACGAGAACAGGGCGATAACAGAGGGCGGTGACAGCAAGAAGCGCAATTACGACCACCTCCTCGATCCGTGGGTCATTTACTGGAGATACTCAAATGAAAGCGGGTCAGCTTAACCGCCGGGTGACGATTCAGCAGAGGTCCTCCGAAGCCGATGACTGGGGACAGCCCAAAGAATCATGGTCTGATGTCTGTATGGTCTGGGCGTGGGTGAAAGCTCCTACGGGAATGGGAACTATCAATTCAGAGTTCATGACTGAATCGGGCGAGGTTTCCCGTACGCTTTATTCTATCCGCATCCGCTATCGAAATAACATTACGGCGAAAATGCGCTGCGTCTGCGATGGAACGGTGTTTGACATTCGATCCGTCATCCCCGACATCGCCGGGCATAAATACGTTGACCTTGTTGTTGCCGAGGGCGCGAACAATGGCTGATGGTTTCGACATGACAGCTGATTTTTCGGATGTCAATAAGCTGTTGGATGCCTGTTCTGATCCCGACATGAAGGTTCACTTGGCTCGCTCAATGGCTGTGGCTGGCGGAAAGATTATCAGCAAAGAGGCAAAAATACGCGCCCCAGTCTATGTTCCCGGCATTGGAAGAAACGGGAATCGGCAGGGGATAAACAGGGAATCAGCTGCCAAAACCGGCTCGCTGCGGGATGCGATTTATATCGCTTATAAGGATGAGGATTCTGATGTCAACCACATCCAGTACTCCGTATCGTGGAACTCGGCAAAGGCTCCGCATGGGCATCTGGTCGAGTTCGGGCACTGGCTCGTGAGCCACGGAAAGACAAAGAAAAAGATTAAGTATGTTCCCGCTTATCCGTTTCTTCGCCCGGCTTATGAAGCGTCAGCCGCAAGGGCTGTGAAAGCGATGATTGAGCGCGGGCGGGAAAGACTGCCGGAACTATTGAATGAGGCTAAGAAATGACGATTGAGCAGGAAATTTATTCGCTTCTTTCGCCTCTTGTGAATAAGCGCGTTTACCCGGATACGCCGTCCGAAGTGTTTGATATCCCCTTCATTGTTTATCAACAGGTGGGAGGAAACGCTGTTCAGTATGTGGACAACACGCTTCCTGACAAACGGCATTCACGCATTCAGATCAGCGTGTGGGCTGATACGAGGAATGAAGCGAACACTATCGCCCACAAGGTAGAAGAAATGCTTGTGGGTGCGGGCATTAATTGCGAGATATACGGCGGGTTAACGGCTGTTTACGATTCGGTCGTGAGAATTTACGGAACTCGCCAGGATTTTGGATTTTGGTTTTAGTTTCTTGCCGCGTTAAGCGGTTTTTTTCGTAGAGGAGAGCCGCATGGCTTCGAATTTTGCTAACGGAACTGTAGTTTCCATTTCTTCGGCTTTTGGCGATTCGATGGCGATTTCCGCCATCACGAACGCCTCTTCCGCTGTCGCCACCGTTGCTTCCACGGTCTTGATGGACGATATCGTCCTGCTCTCGAGCGATTGGAGCGGAATTAATCAGCGTGCCGCCCGCGTTTCCGCTTTTGCGACTAACGCCGCCACGCTTGAGAATATCGACACTTCCGACACCACCGTTTACCCTGCAGGCGAAGGTACTGGATCTCTTGTTGCTGTTAAAACGTGGGTTCAGATCAATCAGATCACCGAAGTGAGCAAGAGCGGCGGCGATGCCAACTTCGAGCAGTGGCAGTTCCTTGAGGATCGCACGGGCATGCAGCGTCAGCGTCCGACATACCGCAGCGCGAAATCCATCGACCTGACGATGCACTTCGATCCGAAACTGGACTGGTACAGCACGCTGCTGAGCGCAAACGCTGCGGGCGATCTTCGCATTCTCCGCGTTGTTTCTCCGCAGGGCGATGTTGCGCTTTATCCGGGTTATGTGAGTTTCGATGGCGATCCGACGATTGCGATCAACACGAACGAAACGGTTGTGCTTTCTTTCGCTCTCGCCGCTCCGTACACCTTCTACTCTGCTTCCTAATTAATAAGGATGTGTGGCAATGGCTTTCAAAATAACCGCCAATCCCAAGTTTGACGCAAACCTAACATTCACCGCCCAGGGGGCTGATCTCAAGTGCAAGGTTACTTTCAGGCACATGGGGAGAAAGGCCTTCGAGTCGCTCTTTGCAACAGTTTTCGATAATCGCAAAGACCCTGTTGGAGCGGAGGCGGACGCAGTTCTTGCTGTGGTTGATTCATGGGATATTGAATGTCCGCTCGACAATGAAAGCGTTGAAAAGCTCTGCGATGAGTATCCGGGATTTGGGATTGCGCTTCTTCAGGGTTATCAGAAAGCCTTCGTCACCCATCTCAAGGGAAACTGATCGAGGCGGTGCGTGAGTTCTATTCTGATTCAGGCATCGCCGCAAAAGATTTAGGACTTTCCGCAGCGTTTTTCGATGACGGGAGGCCTTTCGAATTATGGGAAGAGAACGCTCTTCCCTTTCGTGTTTTTGCCGACAACTCCACGCAATGGATCATGGGTTCTGGTGGAGCTGTCGGATTAAATTATCTTGTTATATTCCACGAGTTAGACCGCATGGATCTGGAGAAAGAGGAATACGACAGGGTTATGAACTCGATCCGAATTATTGAATCTGAGGCGTTGAACCAAATCTACGAACGGAGCAAGTGATGGCAGAAGAAACCGTAGGAACAGCCAGAGTAGACATAAAGGTCAACGTAGCGGAATTTCAGGCAGGCGTTGCCGCCGCCAAACGCTCCATGAAGGGTCTGGAGGGAGCGTCTAAAGAAGTCCGGGACGAGTACAACAAGCTGACATCTGCTGAGCGCAAGCGCGTTGACAGCCTTGTCAAGCAGGCAGAAGCTTTCGGTCTTTCGAAGGATGCCATGCTTGGGTACAGGATCGAAACCCGCACTACGGGCAAGGTTCAGGAATACCTCAAGCAGCAGATTATTAGCGCGAATTCTGCGGCTAAGGCGGCTACGACAACGTTTTCTCAATACGGTAAGTCGCAGAAGGAAATCGCTGCTGCTATGCGCGGTGTACCGGCGCAGATCACTGATATTGTCGTAGGCCTCCAGTCCGGGCAGCGTCCGCTCACTGTACTGATGCAGCAGGGCGGGCAGTTAAAAGACATGTTTGGCGGCGTTGTTCCTGCGGCTAAGGCTCTCGGGTCTACGCTTGTCGGGATTGTCAGCCCCGCAACAGTTGCCGCAGCCGCTCTCGGAACGGTCGCTTACGCCGCTTATGCCGGGATAAAGCGGGATGAACAGCTGAATTCAGCTATCACGATGACGGGCAATGCCGCCGGAGTGACCGTTAGTCAGCTGAACTCTATGGTTAATTCCATAGGCAACGCAACCGGTAGTTTCTCTTCGGCTCAGGATGCTGTCGTTCAGTTGGCCGGAAACTCGAAGATAGCGGGCGATGCTTTTGAGTTGGTCGCTTCTGCCGCCGTCAACATGAAGGATGTGACGGGGCAGTCCATCGAAGACACAATCGCGCAGTTCAATAAGCTTGCTGGCGATCCCGTAAAGGCTTCTCAAGCTCTCGATGCTCAGTATCACTATCTGAACGCTTCCACCTTCGAGCGCATCAAAGCGTTAGAAGATCAGGGACTACAGGAAGAGGCTGCGGCTCTCGCCCAAAAATCTTACGCTCAGGCGATGAAGGAGCGGGCTGAGGAAGTCAAGGCAAACCTGAACGCTCTGGGGAGAGCCTGGGCGTGGGTTGGAGAAGAAGCGTCCAAAGCTTGGCGGGCGATGTCGAGCATCACCCAGGCTTCAACCAACGAAGATTTTTTAAAAAAATATCAGGAGCGTTTGGCTGATTTAGGCCCCGCTCAGACTGAAGCCAAAAAATGGCTGGAAGACCAGATCTCTAAGCTTCAGAAGCAGATTGACTCTGAGCGCAAAGTAACCGCCGAAAAACAGAAGCAGAAGGCTGCTGATGATGCGGCTAAGGCGTTTATCGCCGACTCTGACAAATATTTGTCGGATAGAGAGAAGAAAGACCGGGAGCATCTTAAGAATCTTGCTTCGATCAACGCCCAGTATAAGGCTGCTAATGGTCTTATTTCCGAGCCCAACTACAAGAGCCGCATAGCAAAAGAGAACTCCCGCTACCAGGCGAGCATCTCTAAAGGCGGTCGAAAGGCATCGTCTCGCAAGAGTGTTTCTTTAACGCCCTACATAACTCGCGCCGATGTGTCCGAAATTCAGGATGCGCTGCGGGTTGAAAGAAGCTCGATACAGGCGCAGACAACCGCTCTTGATGCCGCTTATAGAAGCGGCTCGATGACTGCGGCTGATTATTTCAGCCAGAAGCGTGATCTTGTCAATCAGGATACCGAAGCGCAGATCAAGGCTCTTGAGAAGCAGAACGCCGTCCTGTCAAAGGAAAAGGCGAACGGGCGGGACAGGATCAATCTGCAAAAGCAGATCGCGAGCAACACTTCGAAGATGCAGGAAGTGCGCTCGTCCGCAGCTGCGAAGCTCTCGAAAATCGATGCTGATGAAACAGCCGCTATCAGGAAGCGTCAGGCCGCCCTGCTCTCGTATCAGAACACGCTGAAAGACGCGCTCAACACGACCAGAGCTCAGTATTCGAGGGAAGAATCATCCGCGTGGATGGGAGCGAGTGCGCTTTCCTACGCCTCTGGGCTAAACGGGATTGACGACAAGGTCAGTTCTGAGCGCAGGAAGCTTCAGAGCGATCGCGACCAGCAAACGGCTCTGGGGGCGTGGAATAAAGACGATCAGGAAGCTTATGATCAGCGGCTCGCAGCTCTTCAGGGTTATCAGAAAAAGGCCGTTGAGGCATGGGACAACCATTGGAAGACGCTGCGGGAAGGCGAAGAAAATTGGGTGAATGGCGCAAATGCCGCCCTTGACGATTACATCGAATCCAATCGCAAAGTAGCCGACCAGACCAAAGAAGCTTTCAGCAATGCGTTTTCTAGTATGGAAGATTCCTTGGTTGATTTCTGTGTTACAGGCAAAGGCGGGTTCAGCGATTTCGCCACGAGCGTGATCAAAGACATCGTGCGGATTCAGATCCGTGCGGCGATGTCCGGGCTGTTCAAGCAGGTGCAGGGATCCGGGCTGTTTGGGTCGATCGCTTCGGGAATCAGCTCGCTCTTCGCTAGTGCAAACGGAAATGTCTTTCACTCTACGGGGCTTCACGCTTACGCTAATCAAGTTGTGGGCAAGCCTACGTTCTTCCCATTTGCTAAGGGCGTAGGCCTTATGGGCGAGGCAGGCCCAGAAGCCATCATGCCTCTCTCGCGCACCTCTAATGGAAGACTAGGGGTGGTGGCTCAGAGCGCAGGTGTGGGCACGGTAAACGTTGTAGTTAACGTCTCTTCGGATGGAAGCGGCAGTCCAAAGACTTCCACTTCTAAAGGGCAGGGCGCTTCGATGGGCAATGCCTTAGGCCGTCTTGTCGGAACTGCCGTGCAGAGCGAAATGATGAATCAGATGCGCCCAGGTGGAATCCTGTGGAAGTGGAGAGCAGGGAGGGTTTAAATGGAGACTTTTACTTTCAAGCCCACGTTGGAATCCTCCACGGGCAGCGTGAAGCCTCGCACTCTCTCTGCTCAGTATGGAGATGGGTACAGACAGGTGGTAGGAGATGGGCTGAACAACCTGCCTCAAACGTGGAGCCTCCAATTCTCGGGCAATGAAGAGGAAATCAAGGAAGTGAAGGATTTCCTCGATGCCCGGGAAGGATTCGATCCATTCTATTGGAAGCCTCCATTTTCTGATTCCAATCTCATTTGGACTGCCGCCGACTACACATTGACTCCTAAGGGTGGTCGGATTTGGAATCTGAGCGTTGAATTCACGCAGTTCTTTGGAGCGTAAATGGCGATTAATGCGGACATTCAGAAGCTCTCCCCAGGCAGATTAATCGATCTGTATGAACTGAGGTTGGATGATGTTGGCGGGGAAAGGCTGCGCTTCCACGCTTATACAGAATCAGGCTCGATTTGGTGGCAGGGAGAGGAATATACGCCTTGGGCAATGCAAGTCACAGGATTCGAGCGCACAAGTGAGAGCCAACAGCCTCAGCCATCACTCACGATCAGCAACGTGGGCGAGGACGCTAATGGAAATAAGATTCCGGGCATTATTTCGGCCCTTTGCGTGACTTATGACGACCTGGTGGGCGTGAAGCTCGTCCGCCACAGGACGCTCGCCAAATACCTTGACGCTAAAAACTTCACCGAAGGCAATTCCTCCGCCGATCCAGACGAGCATCTTCCTGACGAGGTCTGGATTGTCGAGCAGAAGGCGAATGAGACCAAAACGGAAATCGAGTTCACCCTTTCCACAGCCCTTGACTTCGCTAACAGGCAGCTTCCTTCGAGGCAGATTATCGCCAACCTGTGCTGCTGGAAGCTGAAGGGGGGATACCGCGGAACATATTGCGGATACACCGGATCTGCGTACTTTGACGCTGATGGAAACTCCGTGGCGGACGCCGCTAAGGACGTTTGCCCAGGCCGCTTGAGTGACTGCAAGAAGCGTTTTGCCGCTCAGCAGGGTGTTTCCGAAGACGCTGCTGTCATCAACTTCGGCGGCTTCCCGGCCGCCAACACGAAGACCTATTAACCATGAAGACTTCCACGGAAGCGGCGATCAGGCTGCACGCTGAGCAGACATACCCAAATGAATGTTGCGGGCTTGTGGTTGCTGTAGGGAGAAAGGAAAAGTACTTTCCTTGCCGAAATCTGGGCGATCTCGACCACTTCGTCCTCGACCCCAAGGATTATGCGGCAGCAGAGGACAAAGGAAAGGTCATTGCGGTGGTTCACAGCCATCCTGATGCCAATCCAAACCCATCTGAGGCAGATCTCGTAGGAATTGAATCTTCAGGGCTCCCGTGGCTGATCTGCTTCGTATCGAAAGAGGGCGCGGGGACGATCACCATGGCCAAACCCTCGGGCTACAAGGCCCCGCTCGTAGGGAGGATGTTCTACCACGGGACGCTTGACTGCTACGGGCTTGTTAAGGATTTCTACGAGCGAGAGCTAGGCATTGAGCTTCCGGATTTCCTGCGCAAGGATGAGTGGTGGAACAAGGGCGAAGACCTTTATATGGAGAACTTCCGTGACGCAGGCTTTTCCGCCCTCCGGGATGATGAGCACCTTGATTACGGAGATCTCATCCTGATGCAGATCCGGGCCCCAGTGGTCAATCACGCGGGCATCTTCCTGGGCGAGCACCCGCTTAAAGAGGATCCAACCCTTTATCCGGTTCATAACTGCGTGCTCCACCACATGTACGGGCATTTGAGCGAGAGAGTGGTTTACGGCGGCTACTGGGCGGAACACACGCGCTTAATCATCAGGTATAGAAATGAGTGAAAAGCTTCGCACAATCAGGCTCTATGGAAGTCTTGGGCGGAAATTTGGACGAGTTCACAAGCTCGCCGTTTCATCTGTTCAAGAAGCCATTCGGGCCCTGCGTGTTGTCTGTCCGGGGTTCGAGCAGGAACTGATGACCTCGAAGGATCGCGGCATTGGGTATGGGATTTGGGTGGGTAAGGAAAACTTAAAAGACACAAAGCAGTTCCGCTACCCCGTAGGGACTGGCGATATCCGCATAGCCCCGATCCTTATGGGTGCGAAGCGCGGCGGCCTAATGCAGATCTTTATCGGCATTGTGATCGTTGTTGCCGCCGTGTGGACTGGCGGGGCGGCTGCGGGCGCAGCAGGTGCCGCAGGTGGTGCGGCAGGAGGCGGTGCTGCGGCAGGCGGTGCGGCAGGAGCCGGAAGCTTTTTAGGAGTTTCTGGTGGATACGCTGTTGCGGCTCAGATGGGGGCGGCCCTGGCTCTGGGCGGACTGGTCCAATTCTTATCCCCTGTTGCGAAGGTTAGTGGAAGCGGTTCAAGCAGCGAAAACGGAGCGTCCTACAACTTCAGCGGGGCTGTTAATACACAAGCTCAGGGTGGCCCAGTGCCACTCTTGTACGGCGAAATGACGGTAGGTTCAGCGGTTATTTCTGCGGGTATTTACGCCGAGGATCAGGCATGAAAGTGAAAGGTGGCTGGAGAGTGATTCAGGGTGCAAAGAAAGGCGGAGGCGGATCTTCAGGAGGGAAAGAAGATCGCGACTCGCTGCATTCCACTTCGTACGCCCGCATTGTCGATCTGCTATCTGAGGGTGAGATTGTCGGGCCTGTGGATGGCCTGAAATCAGTCTATTTTGATGAGACTCCGGTTCTGTCTTCTGATGGGACGGCGAATTTCTCGGGCTATGACATCCAGTTCCGCTCTGGGACGCAGGATCAGGATCCCGTTTCCGGATTCCCCGCGTCCGAATCGACCACCTCTGTTGGTGTTGAATTCAAGGCTTCCACTCCGTGGACTCACACGTTCACGAACACGGAACTTGATGCTGTTCGCGTTACCCTCGCTGTAAGCGGACTCCAGAAAGTCAACCAAAATAACGGCAACATCACTGGATACAGAGTTGATTACACGATCGAGCTGTCATCTAACGGAGGACCGTATAGTACGGTCGTTTCATCGGCGTTTGATGGAAAGACAACATCGACCTATGCCCGCTCGCATCGCATAGACCTTCCTTCTGGAGGGGCTCCCTGGACGGCCAGAGTGCGCCGCTCGACCGCGGACAGCAGCACAAACTACATCAGCGACACGACCCTCGTTCAGGCGTACACGGAAATCATTGACGCAAAACTGCGTTATCCCATGAGCGCGCTCGCCGCGATCAAGATAGACGCCAGCCAGTTTTCGTCCATCCCTACGCGCGCCTACCACTTGAAAGGCCGCATCATCCGCGTTCCTTCAAACTATGACGCCGATAAACGCACTTATACCGGGACGTGGGATGGAACGTTTAAAACTGCCTACAGCAACAACCCGGCTTGGGTGTTTTACGACATCTTGACGAACGGCCGCTATGGACTGGGGGATGTTCTGGGCGCAGGCTACATTGACAAGTGGAGCCTCTACGAGATCGGGCAGTACTGTGACGAAAGCGTTCCTACGGGCGTTGGAAGCACCACGGAACCGAGGTTCACCTGCAACTGCTACTTGCAGTCGGCAGCTGATGCCACGGCGGTTTTAAGCGACCTTGCGACCGTTTTCCGAGGAATCGTTTACTGGGGCAATGGCTCGGCTATTCCCGTGGCCGATATGCCTCGGGATCCTTCGTACACCTACACCGCCGCGAACGTAATCGATGGAAAATTCCAGTATCAGGGCAGTGCCAGATCCACCCGCTATACCGTCTGCTATGTCAGTTATAACGACCCTGATGACATGTACAACACCAAGGTCGAAGCGGTCGAGGACGCTGACGGGATTGCACGCTACGGAATTGTATCGACCTCGATCACCGCTTTTGCCTGCTCTTCCCGTTCTCAGGCGCACAGATTAGGCCTGTGGACGCTGCTTACCTCTCAGCGTGAGACCAGAAGCGTCACTTTCAGTGTTGGGCTTGATGGGGCGATAGCGACCCCCGGGCAGATCATCCGCATTGCCGACCCTGCCATTGCCGGAAAAAGAGTCGGCGGCCGCCTGCACGCCGTCAATTCCCCCACGCAGGTGGTGGTGGACAAAAATGACGGCATAGCGGTGGGCGACACGCTGATCTGCACACTCCCCTCGGGAAAAACGGAATCACAGACCGTCTCAGCGGTTGATGGAACGGCAATCACCGTTGGAACGGCTTTCTCCGCGCCCCCGGAAGTCGAGTCCATCTGGGCGGTGGTGAACTCCGATTTGCAGACGCAGACGTTCAGGGTTGTGTCTGTTACGGAAGGGGATGGAAGCACCTTTGATATCGCCGCAATCCAGAACGAACAGAGCAAATACGCGGCGGTTGACTATGGATCTGCCCTTTCGGACACGATCATCACTTCGATTCCAGAGAGTTCCGTTCCCGCTCCGCCTGATCTCGCAATCACCTCTAACGAAGTGGTTGAACAGGGCATCTCTTCAACCACGGTGACGCTCTCGTGGGCGAAGCCTGAGGTTACTGGAGGTGTCGGGTATTACATCCTTGAATGGAAGAGGGATAACTCTGACTGGATAGCAGTCCCGCAGGTGGCTTCCTGCTCGTACGACATCACGAACGCCTACAGCGGAACCTACCAGTTCAGAATCCGAGCCACCAATACGGTGGGGGTTAAGTCCCCCTGGAAGGCTTCGGACGCAGTCTCCATTGGCGGACTGCTAGCGGCTCCAGCATCTCCCGCAAGCCTTGTGGCTTCGTCCGAAATCTTTGGGATCACGCTTAACTGCGGATTCCCGAGCGGGCTGAATATCCTCTCTTACACGGAGATCTGGTACAGCGCAACGAACGACCGCACTGCGGCAACCCTGCTCACCATGCTGCCGTATCCGCAGGCGAAATACACGCTTACGGGTCTGAAATCAGGGCAGACGTTCTACTTCTGGGCTCGGCTTGTTGATAAAAATGGACTGGCGGGAGATTATTACCCGGCATCAGCCACGGGCGGGGTGGAAGGAACAAGCTCCACTGACGCCGCAAACATTCTCGGCTATCTGACAAACAAAATCACTTCCACGCAGCTGGGAGGCGATCTGATGTCAGAAATTGGAACGGCTTCAAGCACAGCCACCGAGGCGAAGGACGCGGCAGACAATGCGCAATCAATCGTCAGCAGCATTGAATCCCAGATATCCCGCGCTCCGGATGCCGAAGGCGATCTGGCTGATGTTCTTAACGAGTGGAGCAGCCGGGCTTCGATAACTCAGATCCAAAAAACAAGCTCGAGCAATGAAGAAGCCCTGGCTGAACTAGATACAAAGCTTTCAGCCAAGATCAACCAGAACTCGGCGGACATTGAAACAAACGCCACCGCGATTGCTAAGGCTGACGGGACGCTGTCCTCTGCCTATACGGTCAAGACCGGCATCACGGCTGGCGGCAAGTACTACGCCGCAGGCTTTGCTGTCGGTGTGGATAACTCGTCCGGAAGCGTGCAGTCGCAGTTCCTCGTGAACGCCGACACTTTCGCCATACTGAGCAGCACGGAAAGCGGCGGAACCGTGACCTCTCCGTTCACTGTTTCCGGCGGGCAGGTCTATATGGATTCCGCCCTTATCCAAGACGCTTCGATATCGAATGCGAAAATCGCAGACGCTTCAATATCAAACGCAAAGATAGACACAGCTGCTGTTACCACGTTGAAGATTGGAGAAAGGTCCGTCACAAACCCCCAGTCAATTAAAGGGGGAACGTATACGGGGCTGTCAACAAGCACATCGTCCTACACAGATTTAATGTCTTTTACGATAACGGCAACTGGTGGAGACATTCTCCTCGTTCTCGGCCTGAAGGCCGACGTCATTAGCATGGACGGTAAAGGCGGCGTATTTTATTGGAGGTTGATGAGAGGATCAACGCTTGTTCTGTCGAGTTTTTTGATTGTTTCCGGCTCTTCAACAATGCTTAGTCCGGGGGCCTCCCAGGACAATCGAACCATTATTGACTTTCCCGATGCAGGATCTGTTACTTACACGATCCAATACATGAGCTATGAGGAAGATTCTTCTTTCTCCCTATCGAACACAAAAATTTTCGAGCCTTACATCGCATCTATTGAGTTCAAAAGATGAAAACAATCATTTCAACCATTGTCGACTCAAACGGAAAGCCGATAGGAACATTTACAGGAGAAGAAAAGACTCTAGCTTTAAATATCCCTGATGGAGGGAGCTCCATCCCGGGAGAACCGCAGGGAGCATGGTGGGATGGTGAGATGTGGCAGCCGATGCCGCCCGCGCCCTCTTCCTACCATACCTTTGACTGGACGAAACACGCCTGGGTGGATGAGCGCACGGATGAGCGGAAGGCGGCAGACGCTGCGGCTGAGCTTTCTGCGGCTAAGGCGTCCAAAGTCAGAGACCTGACAAAGGTCATGAGTGCGTCACTGGAGAAATTTAAATCCGGCTACCCGGAGGATGAGCAGTCCACTTGGCAGCAGCAGGCAGACGAATGCAAAGCATGGTTTGCCTCATCCTCTCCATCCGCCGACCTTGTTCCGTGGTGCGCAGCCTGCGCTTCAGCCAGAGGCATTGAGCTGAACGACTTCATGGACAAGGTCAAATCGCATGTGGAGGCCTACAGCAAAGCTTCGGCCGAGGCCGTGGGGAAGCGGAAGAAGCTCGTGGAAGAAGTTCAGGCGGCAGAGACGATTGATGCGGTTAACGCAATTTCTTGGAGTTAAACAAACATGGCTTGGTATAAGGCGGGAACTTGTTCCGTTACGAATGGGTCAACCACGGTAACCGGGACTGGGACGGCATGGGTCGACAACGTCCGAATCGGGAGCGATGGCTTTGTAGGCCCGGACGGGCTGCTTTATGAAATTTTAAAAGTCGTTTCATCCACGGAGATCACTCTGGCGGCGGCCTATAAAGGAACAACAGCGTCATCTGGCGGTTACGCAATTGCCCCGATTCAAGGCTATACGAAAGAACTGGCGGATAAAGCGGCCGCTCTGATCGATCAGTTTTCGGACGCCGAAGCGACCGCCGCGAGTTCTGCTTCAGCCGCCGCTTCTTCGGCGAGTGCCGCATCCAATTCGGCAACCGCAGCGGCATCCTCTGCCTCCGCCGCAAGCGCTAGTGAAACGAACGCAAAAAATAGCGAAACAAATGCAGCCAGTTCTGCTTCAGCCGCCGCTTCTTCGGCGAGTGCCGCATCCGATTCGGCGACCGCGGCGGCATCCTCTGCCTCCGCCGCAAGCGCTAGTGAAACGAACGCAAAAAATAGCGAAACAAATGCAGCCAGTTCTGCCGCCGCGGCGGCGACTTCGGAAACCAAAATCGCGACGGCTGTCACCCAAGCCATCACCCAAGCTGTAGCGGAGGCCAAGTTAGCGGCACACCCTGTGGGCTCATATTACTGGAGTAGCGAGGCCACCGACCCAGGCACGCTTTTTGGCGGAACGTGGGAGCAGATAAAAGACCGTTTTGTTCTCGCCGCTGGGGATAGCTACGCGGTGGGGGCTACTGGTGGCGAGCCGACCCACACGCTGACCGAGGCCGAGATGCCAGCCCACAAGCACTATGCCACTGATGAAGACCCCGCCTCGCCTGGCGGCAATTTCTTCGTTTCGTGGGGTCGTGACGGAGCGAAGGACTGGAGCGGTGGGCGCATCTCGTCAAAGACGTGGGGATCGGCGTCTGGATACACGAAGGAGCAATGGGGCGAACAGGGGCCTGACATGGCCAATCAGCTATTCGCATATCAGATGAATCGTACGATCTCCACCACCGGGGGAGGAGCGGCTCATAACAACATGCCTCCGTATATCGTTGCTTATTGCTGGAAGCGCACAGCGTAAAGGAGAACTGATATGGCTTTATGCGTTTTGAAGTGGCTCATGCTAATCCCAGTTTCCTTTGCCATCACGCTTGCGTCGTGGGTAATAGCCCCTATCGCGGCGCTGTTGGCAGATAGCGACGGCTGCCTCCCTAAGTGGCTTCGATGGGCGAGCACAGCGTCTACCAATCTGGATGGGGACAGCTACAACCGGAGCCGGTGGAAGAGCCGATATATCCGCCGTGTCTGGTGGATGTGGAGGAACCCTGGGGTTGTAGCGCAGAGCACACCGCCGCTGGGGTTTGTGGTCGAAGCAGGCGATGTCTACGGCTTTGAAGGGGACGAGGAGACCGCGGATAACAACGGGGGGCACTCGGGGAAGGTGCTTCGATGGATAGAGCGTGGGGGTAAGGTGGTGGCTTTTCAGTTCTATTTGGTACATCAGTACTCGTGGCACAAAACACGGTGCCTCCGGGTGTGCCTTGGGTGGAAGCTGTGGCAGGCACCATCGGTTGGGAAGACCTGCCAGCACACCGCACGGGTCGCCATTTTTAAGCATTTTGGATAAGGGAAAGGGTAGATAGAGGCTTTACGCTTATGGTGGATCTGATTCCTGATTTTTCATCCCGCGTTTTTCTGGCGGTTGGCGGGATCCTGGGAGCCTTGTGCTCCTTTCTTTTTGGGCCAATCGATGATGCTATCGAGTGGCTTTTTGTTTTTATTGTCGTTGACTATCTGTCCGGGACCTTTGCCGCACTGAAGACCGGACAGTGGAACTCCAGGACTGGATTCATCGGGATTACCAAGAAGATCATCATCCTGAGTCTTGTAGCTCTGTGCCATGGACTCGACACCACTTCGATCATCCCTTTTGTCAGCATAAGGGACGTGGCGGTCTTTGCCTTCTGCCTGAATGACTTTGGAAGCGTTTTGGAAAATCTCGAAAAGCTGGGATATGGAGCACTGATTCCCTCTCCAGTCCGGAAAATGCTGAAGGCCATGGAAGATCGGTCTGAGGCGATGGTTGACGGAGTGGCAGACGGAAGCCAGGGAGAACTTCATCGAAAAGATTAAAACCAATCCATTTTTCTTAGAACAAAGCCCTTGGGAGACGTGAATCTCTCGAGGGCTTTTTTATGGCTGAGAGAGTTATGAGCGAAAAGAAAGAATTTTCGGCGTGGAACCCGGCAATCGCGGTCCCGTTCATTAAGTCGCATGAAGGCTGCAGACTGACTTCGTATCGAGACCCCGTTGGGGTCTGGACCATTGGGTATGGGTCAACCCGTCTGCTGTCCGGGAATCCCGTCATCCGTAATATTGTTATCTCTCAAGAAGTGGCCGACCAACTGCTTGAGCATGAGCTTGAGCGTCTCAGGGACTCGCTCTCAGGTGCGATCCGGCGTCCCGTGACTCAGGGGCAGTTTATAGCGCTCCTTGACTTCGCCTATAACTGCGGCGAGGGAGCACTGCGTAGGTCGACGCTTCTCAAGCTCTTCAATGCAGGCAAGGTCGTCAATGCTGGGTACGAATTCAAGCGTTGGGTACGAGCTGGAGGAAATGAGCTTCCGGGGTTGGTAAGGAGGCGAGAGGCAGAGAAGGAGCTCTTCCTCAGTTAAAAGAAATCCCCGGAAGAGTTGCAGCTCTTTCGGGGACTGAGCAATGTGTACATATGAGGTCTGTACGTGAGAGATGATACCAAAGAAAGAATAGATAAGCTAGAGGCTTTTATGGATGAACAGAAGTTGAAACAGGCTCAGCAAGCGGCTATCAGCGAATACAAAAAGGAGCGTTTCCACTTCTGGAAAGAACTCGTGCTGGTCGCCTGCGCCGTTATTGGGGGCGTGCTGGGCGTCATCGGTTTTATCCGATCTCTGTAAAAATCCCCGGCAAGAGCGGGAACTCTTCCGGGGATGGAACGAATCATAACAGAGACTTAAGAAACGCTACACATAGATGGACCACATCTACATGAAAGATTATAGCAAAGATCTAGAAAACAGAGTCCTTGCTTTGGAGAACCGAATGGATGCTTTTGATGAAGAACGGATCCGCGCTGATGAGCGCAGACGGGTTCGGGCTCAGGCGTGGAAATTCATTAAAAGCGTGATTGTCCCATTCGGAGTAGCGCTTTTAACGCTTTGGGTTGGCGGTCGATTCCTATAAAAATCCCCGGGAAAGCATGTGCTCTTCCGGGGAAAGCCTACCGACTCCATAAACCACCTACGTAAGGAGAGAGAGACCTTACGTATCGCATTATAGCGAGCTTTTAAAAAATAAGGCGTTCATACCAGGGGGCAGGAGGGATTTCTATGAACCGCTACCAGATCACTGCAATGACCGTTTCCGCCGCTGGGCTGATTGGGATTGTGGGATACGAAGGGTACAGTGCAACAGCCTACAAGGATACTGGCGGGATCCTCACGGTCGGCTTCGGGCACACCGGGAGCGAGGTTAAAGCTTCTACTCGGATGACCGTTTCTGAGGCTATGAAGACTCTGGGCAAAGATGTTGGCCACACAGAAAAGGTCCTCCAGGCGTGCCTCGGCGATAATATCAAGCTGACTCAAAGCGAGTGGGACGCCTATATCTCTCTTGCGTATAACGTAGGCGCTAAGGCGGTTTGTAAGTCATCGATCAAGTGGAAGCTTCAGGCTGGACGATACCAAGCCGCCTGTGCGGCAATCCTATCTTTTGATAAGGTTCGAGTGAACGGAAAGCTCGTCAAGAATAAAGGGCTGACGAACCGGCGTGAAGATGAGTATCGGATCTGTATGAGGGGGCAGGAATGATGAAAAGGAATTTGGCCATTGCCGGGGTCATTATCGGCGCCTTGATAGCGTCCGCGTTCTGGGGGTACTCCAGAGGAAGATCCTCGACGGCGGAGAAGTATGAAGCTCAGATCAGCGAGCTTAAATCTGATTGGCAGAAGCAGACCAGGGCGGTAGAAAAGGAGGCGCAGGAACGCTATGAGAAACAATCAAGACAATTGGCTGATGCGCTTGCCGCGCGAGACAAGGCTTTATCTGACGCTCGCGCTGTGCGGGTTACTGCTGTCCGGGTGCGCGACGCCGCAGACACCAGAGCCAAGAGTGATCTGCAAGCAGCCCGCGATTCCGGAGACCGTGCTCAAGAGCGACTTGCCCGATGCGAAAGCCTACTCGGCGAAGGCGCAGAGCTGGTTGGAGAAGGTGCGGAGCTTCTTACAAGAGTAGCCGCGGATAAAGAAGCGATGAAAGCTGCGTGCGTGGCAGACAAGTAGGAGGCGTTTGCTACGAACATTTTTAAATCGGGGCAATGTGTCACGGTCTCATTGCCCTCGTTGTTTACTGCCTATGAATGCCAGATATTGCTCGTATTTCCTGAGCATCATGTTCTTTGAATACTGTTCCATGTAGGCATAATCTGGCTCGCCAGAATCCGTAACAGGGAGCATGACCTGCATCTTTTTGATTCGCGAATCGTTAATCTCTCGGTTGAAATTAAAATTCGACCCTTGTTTTTCTATGACAGACGCCAAAAACAAATAGATAAACTTTGACGCTTCCTCTAGCTTCAGGCTTGTCACATGGTCACTTGCCACGAACGAAAAAGGCTCATAAAATGCCGTTCCAACGCTTCCGCTGTTTGCAAGGCTAATGCAGTTTTCGAATACTCTTGTACCATCAGTTGCCTCAACATAGTCATCTACACCATTATTGATTGCTGTCGATGATACATACGGCATATTGCCTGGTATATGGTCTGCGTTTTTCAATCTCTTTCCGCGCTGAATCTTTGGGAAAATATCAGGAACAAGAAAATTCTCCCATTTCTTTTCGTTCAGTGCGGGGATTTCCTTGTATTCCAGCTGGGAGAGCTGCTCAGCGATATAGTTCTTATATCGCATGAGCATACCCCCCCTCATCTCGGAGGCGTAATGCGCCATATAGTCGTAGTCCGGCTCACCAGAATCCGTAACAGGAAGCATGATGTGCAATCTTTTCAAGCGTGCAGTTCCAAGTTTGCGACTATAACTGAATGCTTCTTTTTGCATAGAAATGCATTTCGCTATGAATAATTGCGTGTATGCATCCTGTACGGCTCTAATATTCACACGGCGGCAATCGTTTCCGTACAAAGCATTGTACGGATGATAAAAAGCCTCACCAACAGCACCATTACGATTGACAGATATAGCATTTCGGGCTTTCGAATCATTATCATTCCCGACAAAATACCCAATCCCATTATTTGACGTCCCCGAAGTTATGTAGGGAGTATTACCTTCTGTTCTTTCTTGCGCATAAATGTCTCGTCCCGAATTCACATCGGCAATTGTTCCAATTTCTATATCTTTCCACTCCTTCTCATTCAGTGCGGGGATTTCCTTGTATTCCAGCTGGGAGAGCTGCTCAGCGATATAGTTCTTATATCGCATGAGCATACCCCCCCCTCATCTCGGAGGCGTAATGCGCCATATAGTCGTAGTCAGGCTCGCCGGAATCCGTCACGGGGAGCATAATTTTAGGCTTCACCATACGGATGGGGCGCCATTTACGTGCATACTGAAATAACTTTCCCTGCTCCTCTATCGCTTTAATCAGGAAATCAGCTTCATCACGCGTCATTTCATGGTCACGCAAATATAATGGATTGATATCGTGCGAACATGTAAAAGTCACTGCCTGATAATAAGCATGTCCAACCGAGCCATTGTTCGTAACAGCAATAGCATGACCAGCAAACATTTTTCTCTTTAAAGACACATTATTCATGTCACCAGTCTTAGAAGCTGAATCTATTTCTTCGGCTGTCAAAAAGCGAGTGACTCCATTATTAGAATCTGTGGCTCCAAGAAATGGAATTGTACCTTTGCCACTGCCTTCAGGCTTCTTGTTATAAAATCCTTTTCTGATATCAAAAATATCAGTAAAATCAAATTCCTTCCATTCCTTCTCACTCAGTCTTTCCATCATCAGCGCCTCTCTCAAACAGATATTCTCGGTTCTGCATGGCCATTGAGAACTCGAACGTCAGGTAGTCGCCGATGGATTTCTCGAAATCAGCATCAGTCGGAATCTCATCGTTGAAGTAGTAGAAGCTGTGCAGCCACTCGTCATCCGGCTGTACAGTGGACTCGACGCAGAACTTCGATGGCGCTTCGACACGCCCGAACCACACGTCCAGAAGGTGCTGGCGCTTGTCTTTCGCAGAGCCGCCCTCGACAAGCCCCACGTGCGCCCTCGTCTCATAACCGTCATCCCTGAAGTCGATGAACTTGCAGACCTTGTTCTTCGGATGCGGCTCATGCGCCGTGAACACGGCAATAACCGGGTTCACGCCCACGCGGTAGAACGTATCTGTGTTGCAGGTGATGACGCCTTCCAGCGTGTGATGCTTCATTATCGACGTCTTGAACGCCTGCTCTGCCTTGGTCTTTCCCGTCATGGATGACTGAGGCACAATGACAGCCGCTCTTGCGCCGACAGTCAAAGAATCCAGCAGATGCTCGATGAACGACAGCTCGCACTGCTCCGGGTCTGCTGTCTTCGTACCCTGCGAGTATGGCGGGTTCATAAGCCCTACCGTCGCGCCCTTCATCTGCGTCTGCGCAGGGTTCAGCTTCAGAAAGTCCGTACATTGCAGGTTGCTGTTGCCATCACGACGCAGAATCATGTTGGCGGCCGCTACGGCGAACATGTTGCTCTGAAGCTCGAAGCCGTGGAGCTGCCTCTTCTTGATGCTCTTCCTCTGCGCGTCGCTATCCGCCATGGACAGCATCCTGTGCATCGCCGCAATCAAAAATCCAGCTGTGCCGCACGTCGGGTCCAGCACGACGTCGTCTGCCCTCACGTCGACCAAATCGCACATCAGGTCAGTAATATGGCGTGGCGTCAGGATGATACCGAGTGTCTGCCCGTCACCGCCGGAGTAGCTCATGAACTCGGCGTAGAAGCGCCCGATGAAGTCCTCAGAGGTCTTCTGATACTTGATGTTTCGGAAGACGCGCTCGTACAAAAACTCCGTGTAGAACTTCAAAGGCGTCTTGCCCAACGCGTTGTTGACCTCGTTCAGCCTGAAGCTCTTCTGCAAGATGGTAAACTCGGACAAGAGCTTGTCCTTCTTGGCGTCCGGCCCCACGTTCGAGCGGGTTAGTCGTGTCTTGATGGCGTTCATCAGCTTGTCGCCGTCACAGTTGCCAGCCAGCTGGTCACCTGCCAGGGAATCAATACTGAATCCGCCGGGCTCTATCTCGTCGAGCGCAAGAAGGATGCCTGCTACCACGAGTGGCTTGTCCTGGTCTTTCAGCGTTCCGTACGTACGCAGGTACTCGTGCAGCTGCGCTGCGTCCTTGAGGATCTGCTCCGTTGTCTTTTCAACGTCCGTCGCCTCCTTCAGTACATAGCGCGTGTAATACTCACCGATGTTCTGTGATGAGAACGATACGAACGATTCGATGTCGGGCAACCGTTTATAACCCTCACGGTCATCTACCCAGAGAGGGGTGATAACGTGATGTTTTTCATCCCCCGAAACGCCCAGTGCGAAAACTTTCTTGAAAGAGCTGTTCTGCGCGATGTGCTTGCCATAGAAATACGCGCCGTTCACGGCGTAATCAGTGACTGATTTTGTATCTGTAGCGATAACACCATTGTCGGTCAGGCTCACATGCCTATTTATATCCGCCTTATCCTCGATAACAAGAACAAAATCATTAATGACAGCAACGTACTCAGGGTATCCTGCCTTACCTGTGCCGCGTTTTGATGCAGTCTTCAGAGCCTCGTCAATCTCTTTGACGTTGCTTCCCTGTGCATCGAACGAAATTCTGTACTCGTCAAGCTGCTTAGCAACCCAGAGGTCCGTTCTCACTTCCTTCTTTGCCATTATCTGTTACCTAATTTGTTGTAATAGCCTTACCCCCCCAAACCCCCTGGGGGTTATTTAGCTGGGCAAGTAAACCCCCATCCAGTTTTTGCAATGCCTGCCCCGAATAGCCATGGCCAAGAGTAAACTGTCGCCCATTGCTATTAAGGGGTGGGCGGCAGTTCCCTTAGTCTGCTGTGCGGGGCACAGATAGCAAAACGGCCCGAGTGCTGGAACACCCGAGCCGCTGTCTTTTCTCGCGTTCCGCCTTGAGCTCCTGCAGGGCTGCGATGGCGATGTCCGGGTCTGCCAGGATGTCGTCGATGGCGTACAGGCCATGCCTGCGGATGGAAGGCAGGACCTCCGAGGTCACCCAGCGCTTGGAACGTCTTGCCGTGGGCAGCTTGCTTCCGAGGATCAGGGAGTACAGGCACATCTCAGGACGGACTCGCTCACTGCGGCAATTCTTTCAAATGGGGTACCGCTATGTGTGCCCCCAATGAAAACACGGATTAAGCATCACATCACACCACACACAGCACAAATAATTCACAACCCTTAAGCTGGAAGTGAAATTGCACACACAGCGGTAAGTAAATTATGCCCCGGCAACTTCATTTTGTGAAGAGTGCGCGTGCCCAGGCTTCAAGCGCTTCACGTCGTTCCTCGTAAAGATCCGTGCGGTAGTAAGCCCTCGTAACCTCAGTTCCCCATGAGTGAGAAAGGCATTTCTCAGCGACCGCGTCCTGAATGCCGTTCTCTGCCGCCCAATCTCTGAAAGTGCTGCGAATGCCGTGAACGGTCACCTTGCGACCGATTACGGCAGTGAGTTTCAGCCGTGGGGTATCGATCGCCAAAGGCCCGCTCTGCCCCGGGAACAGCAATCCCTTATCTTCAGCCATGGTGAGCGCTTCCATCGCTAATGTTGAAAGCGGGACACGCCGCACGCCTGGTATCTTCTGGTTCTCAGGCGGAACGTTCCAGCAGTCCCCATCAATCTGATCTGCGGTAGCGAACCTTGCTTCACCGATCCGGCAGACGGTAGCGATTGTGAATAAGAGAATCCCTGAACCGGCATTCCGGTTCTTTCGGAAATAAGCCACTGCGGCTTTGAGTTCCGCAAGCGTCGGCGCTTCGTGATGCTGAGTCTCACGCACCTTATTCTTTGGCGGCAAGAAGAAGCTCAGATTTCCCCGCCACGTCGCAGGATTCGCGTCTGTCCGTAACCCTCGGACGATTGCCCAATCGAAGATCTGCTCGAGCCGCTGCTGAAGGCGTGACGCGGTCTCAGGCTTCGTGTCCCAGATCGGTTTCAGAACCTGCAGGATATCGTGACGCTCAATGGCCTGCATCCTTAAGTTCCCAAGAACCGGAAGGGCGTACGTTTCGACGGTCTGGATCCACTGATGCTCGCTCTTTGGATTTCGCCAACGCTTCACGGACTTGATGTCGGCAATCGCTTTCTCGTAGACAGCCCCGAAAAGATCAGACTCGATCCGTTCCGGAGCGTTCGCCGACATGAATTCCCGGGCTTTCTCTCTCGCTTCCCGGAGCGTCATTTCCTTCACGGTACCGATTGAGCGTTCACGTCTCTTCCCGTCGATCTGAACCCGCACGAAGTAGTAACTTCGCCCATCCTCAAAATCAACCCGGTACAGGTTGTCCCCCACTTGCTTACGAATTTTCCTCATGGCTTCAGTTTGTCCCACCAGTTGTCCCACCACTGGTCACTAAATTTTCCTGAAATTTGGCACAGCATTGTAAAGCATGAGACAGTATGACACGGGGTGAAACAGCATGAAACCCTTTATAATGCAGGGGATATGAAGAAACCCCTGATCCGCAAGGGTTCAGGGGTTTACGTGTTTGGCGGAGAAGGAGGGATTCGAACCCTCGAGACCAGTTATATTTGATCTGCACCCTTAGCAGGGGTGTGCCTTCAGCCACTCGGCCACTTCTCCGAAAGCGAGGAAATTAATCGTCGCTAGAGACTATGCATTCTACAAGAAGTTGCGCATTATTTCAAATAAAAAATTAAATCCTGTGACGCATAAGTCATTTCTGTCAGATCAGCGAGTAAACATTCGCCTGCATTCGGATACGTTCTTCCACCGTATCAAGCTGCAGATATTCACGCTCAGTGTGGAGTCCCGATCCGGCAGGACCGCAGCCATCCACCACGGGAACTCCGCTTTCCGCGATGTGGTTTCCGTCCGAGCCGCCGCCCGCATCGACCCACTCAGCAGTGAAGCCGGCCTTTTCGGCCGCCTGATTCACAATGCCGACTAGTTCCTTTGTGGCGTCGGAAAGAGGCATGGCGGGAAGGAATGAGTTGCGCTTCAGCTCGCAGGTCACCCCTTCAACCCAAACCTTCTTCGCGGCTTCCTGGATCTTCTGATCGAGCCACCTGCCGTCTTCGTCCTTCCAGAATCGGGTATCAATTTCAACGCGGGCGAGATCCGGGATCGCGTTCACGATTTTTCCGCCTTCGATGATGCCAGGGTTCACGGTCGTCCCGCGCTCGAAATCGTTGTACTGATAGATCTCACTGATAAATCTCACCAGAGCGATGTTGGCGTTATGGCCTTCCTGAGGATTGTTGCCTGCGTGAGCTGAAAGCCCGTGGAAAGTGACGGTGTAGAAGGCAGAGCCTTTTCTGGAACGGACCAGGGCGCCGTTTGCGCGGGCCGGTTCACAGATCAGAACGCGATCCGCTTTTTTGCCCTGAGCGAGAAGCCATTCAGAAGACCAGGGTGAAATCAGCTCCTCATCCGGGTTGCAGCAGACGAGGATCGAAAGTCGGTCAATATCTTCCTTACGGGCGGTTTTGATGCCGTAGAAGATAGAGAGAACCCCAGCCTTGCAGTCGAGACATCCTGGACCGTAGGCCTTGACATCATCAAACCGGAAAGGTCTCGCGGCAGCCGTTCCGTCCGGGAAGACCGTGTCGAGATGAGCGTTCAGCATGATGTCATAGTGATCGGCTCCGGGGCGGTTGGTCGCGAGGAGAGCCTTCCCACAGTCCGGCGACAGATCAACAAGCTCTGCATGGAATCCGATTGATTCATAGTGCCGTTTCATGATTTCAGCGGCTTTTGTAACGCCAGCCGCGTTTCTCGTTCCCGCGTCGATGTTGACGAGTTCAGCGAGGTCTTTCAGGAAATCCTGTAGGATTGTCATTTCTGCTCCTTCAGCTATGCCTTCTTGCTGTCAATAAGAAAAAACCGAACGGGGAGAGAACTCCGCCGTTCGGCTTATTGTAGAGATACCTGAACCTCAGGATGCGAGCACGATAAGCCGCATGACCCAAAGGGAAAGAATTGCGACGATGACCGGGACCGTCATGATGATCGGGACCATTTTGCCGGACACACCGATCACGCCGAGAACGCGACCGAGATACTGGACCTGAGATCCCATCAGGAAGATCGCAGGAGTCAGGATGGCGAGATCCGTGCCATTCAGCGCTCCGGATGAATGAAGTGCAATCGCAGTACCGACACCGCCGCCCGCGGAAAGCCAGGCGCCGAGGAGCACTACGATGGCTTTTCCGGGCAGACCGAAGATCTCCATCACGGAGCCGCAGGTATTACCGACGAGCGTGAGGATTCCGGTGATATCGAGTGCCTTGATGATGACAAAAGCCATCACAACATTCGGAAGCATCGAGCCGATAGCGATACCCCAGCCCTTTTTAGCGCCGCGGACAAACACGTCCGTCACAATTTCCTTTCTTTCAGGCTGCACCGCGGCCGCCATTTTTTCTTCTGTCATTTTTTTTTCCTGTCTGATCAAGAGGCGGATTTTTTGCCGGAGAGGAAGAGGTAGAGCCTCATAATCCAGGCGGCAACCACTTTTCCAAGCAGCTCTATCCCGAGCCCGACGCCGAGCGCAATCGGAAGGAGAGGTTTTCCGTCAGGCCCCATCAGCGTGAAGAGGACCGCGCCTGAGGCGAGGAAACTTCCGATACCGGCACCCGCTGTCTGCTGGAACGTGGCGAAGATGGTGACTTCTTTTTCAGTCAGTTTTCCTTCGTCCTTCAGCTGACGGGTCATGGCGGCGCCGCCGTCAGAGGACTGGAGTGAGGCGATCAGGGCGAGACAGGCGCTGCCCGGAATGCCAAGGAGACCGCGGAGGATCGGGGTGAGGAGCTTTCGGGCAGCATCCAGCGCGCCATAGTGCTCACACACCGTCACCATACCGATTGAGAACATGATGGTCGGAATCAGAGTGAGGGCAAAACAGAATCCATCAATGGCGCCGGATCCTCCCTTGCCGCGGAAGTTTCCGAGGACGGTCTGCAGCGTGCCGGCGTCATTCATGACAGCCGTCTGCACCACCTTGCCCCAGGTGCCGTTCAGCGTGATGAAGTCAAAAATTCCCCACCAGTGATTCGAAGCGAACGCGCCGGAGAAAAACACGCAGGCAAAAATCAGCGAGATGTAAGCGCCGATCCCAACCTTCTTTTCAGGCTGGATCAGTTCATCGGACATATCGAGAGCTCCTATTTTTGTTAAGTACTCTGCCGGTCATGTCGCTCGGGCCTGTGCCGGCAAAGGGTTTTCCCGAAAGAAAAGCCCGAATTCTAGCAAAGAGATGCCAAAACACCAAAATTTTTTGATGAATTAAATATTTCAGGTAATTGAAAAATAAAAAATTTTTTTAACTTGAGTAGTTATTTAAGTAATATCAGAGTAATGAATTCTTCATCATGATTTCTTCTGTTTATGAAAAAACACAGAGGAATCAAAGCTCTCGGGTGGTAGAAAAAAGAGGTAGATCATGACGTTTTTTTTGGGGGTGACGAAGCCGGGGAAAAATACGAAAAAACCGGAGCGTCTTCCCGAGGCGCTCCGGTTAATGAAGTGATGTCAGGAAAGATCAGGCAGCGGCACTGAGAGGAGAATCCTCAGCCACTTTTTCCGTACGGGTTTCCGGGCGTTCAGATTCCATATCGCTGTGGATTCCCGGCGCCGCGCGGAGAAGCCGCATGCCGTTAGCCACCACAATCAGCGTGACGCCGGTATCCGCGAACACAGCCATCCACATGGTGGCAAGGCCCGCGAAGTCGAGCACGGCGAAGACGATCTTCACGGCGATCGCAAATGCGATGTTCGCGACGAGGAACCGGTAGGTTTTCGCTGCCAGCCGCTTAAAGAAAGCGATCTTTCCGATGTTGTCATCCATCAGCATGACGCTCGCGGCCTCAATTGCCGTATCAGTGCCTTTGACTCCCATTGCGAAACCGATATCAGATGCCGCGAGAGCCGGAGCGTCGTTGATGCCGTCGCCCACCATAGCGGTAAGACCGTCTTTCTGAAGGCTGCCGATTTTCTCGAGCTTCTGCTGCGGAAGGAGCCGGGCTTCAGCGTGATCGATTCCGACAGAGGCCGCAATCGCGCTGGCCGCCCGCTCGTTATCACCTGTCAGCATCCAGGGCGTCATTCCGGCGGCCTTAAGGTCAGCAATGGATTCACGGACTCCGCTCTTCACGGTGTCAGCGACTCCGAACACAGCAACCGGTCCGAAAAGGTCAGCGAGTACCGAAACAGTCTTGCCTTCAGACTCAAGCTTCCGGACGGCTGCCTGATAGGCGGGGCTTCCGCCTTTGACAGCGGCCGGAGACACCAGTTTCAGCACCGCGCGGCCGACCTTCGCTTCCACTCCGGCGCCTGGAATCGCCTTCAGGTCTTCTGCCGGGCTGCCGAGCGACTTAGCTTTCCTCGCGGCATGCGTGATAGCGGTGGAAACCGGATGGTCAGAAAGCTGCGAAAGGGCAGAGGCGCGTTCCAGAGCCGCGGCTTCAGAGAGCTTCGGAGACACAGGGATCACGTCTGTGCAGACCGGACGTCCAGTCGTAATGGTGCCGGTTTTATCCAGTGCCACGTTCTTCAGAAGACGCCCTTCCTCGAGATACTTGCCTCCCTTGATCACGATACCTTCACGCGCCGCGCAGGCCAGTGATGAAATGATTGTGACCGGGGTCGAAATAACAAGAGCGCAGGGGCAGCCAATCACCAGGAGCACGAGACCCTTGTAGATCCATTCCATCCAGGGAGCTCCCGCGAAGAGCGGCGGCAGCGTCGCGGTCAGAATAGCTGCCGCGAAGACAATCGGGGTGTAGTAAAGCGCGAAACGGTCGACAAACCGCTGTGTAGGAGCCTTCTTCTGCTCGGCATCCTCGACTGAGGCGATAATCCGGGCGGCGAGCGTGTCAGAGGAAGGTGCTGTAACACGGATTTCCAGCATTCCGGTGGTGTTAACCGTGCCAGCATAGACATCGCTTCCCGGGTGCTTGGAGGCAGGCACAGGTTCGCCCGTGATCATCGACTCATCCGCGGAAGAGTCACCCTTGATGACCCGCCCATCGAGACTGATCCGTTCGCCAGCCTTGACCCGGATCTGATCGCCTATCGCGACGGATTCGACCGGAACCGTTTCCCACCCCGCGCCGCGTTTTACTTCAGCGGTCTTCGGGACGATCGAAAGGAGCGACTTCACAACGCTGCGGCTCTTCTCAAGGCAAAGCTGCTCGATTCCTTCCGAGATCTCGAAAAGCGCCATGACCATAGCGCCTTCCGCCCAGTTGCCGGTCAGGATCGCGCCGATCACCGCAAGCGCCATGAGGGCGCTCATATTGAATTTGAAGTGGAAGAACGAAATGAGGCCGCGCCGGAAAGTTGAGACGCCTGAAAGCGCTACGGAAATAACCGCGAGAAGCAGCCCGATCAGGTCCGGCGCGCTGAAGCCATGCCCGAAAACCGTGAGGGCCGGGCCGCCTGTCGGAGCAAAATCCGGAATCAGCTCAGCCGCGAAGGCAAGCACCAGCGCGGTGCCGAGTTTCTTCCATGGAATTGAGGTCTTGACCGGATCAGAAGACTTCCGGAGCGCGAGCTGCGCTGAGTACCCGGTGCCGCGGATGACATCGAGGATCTCAGGCGCGCGGTCGCGCGCCACCGGGAACGTAATCGTCCGGCGCCGGGTATCAAAGACTCCGTCCGGAATCTCAGGGTGAGCGGAAAGCGCTTCCTCAATTTCTCCGGCTTCCACCGCGCAGTCCATCTCAGGCACGAGAATGACGATCTGTTCTGAACTGCTCTCAGGAGAGACCGGAAGGATTTTCCCGGGATGGCCGGCCCGGTCAAGGGCGGCAAGAATGTCCTCATCAGGCACCGACGCGGTTCTGACTTCCAGTGTCCGGCGCGCCGTATCCGCGGCAATGGAGCGGATGCCGCTGATTTTTTCAAGTTCTGCCCGGATTTCTCCTTCCTCCACCGGGCAATCCATATCCGGAACGGAAAGCCGGATCAGCCTCTCTCCGGTCTTCTCTTCTGTTCCTGAATGAGCCATGACAGGCCTCCTCTTTGAATGGTTTCATGTTTGTTATGATTAATTAAAAAGCCTGTAGTTGCTACAGGGTCAAGAGTTATTGAGTGAACAGAATTAAGGATTAACCCTATGAGAATCGGAGAACTGTCGCGTGAGACCGGGGTTCCGGTTGAGACGATCCGCTATTACGAGAAAGAGAGGCTTCTTGAGCCCCCGATGCGCCTGCAGAATAACTACCGCTCCTACGGTGACCGGCATCTTGCGAGGCTTCGCTTTATTGCTCACTGCCGGAAACTCGATATGAGTCTTGAGGAAATCCGTGAGATTCTGAATTACGACAGCAGTAAGCCGGAGGAGGCCGGGCATATTCACGAGCTCCTTCATCGGCAGATTGAGGCGGTGGATGCCAGAATCCGGGCGCTGACAGAACTTCAGACAAAGCTCTACGAGCTTGAGCACAGCTGCCACGGTCATACGCAGGGACATCAGTGCGGCATCATTCAGGAGCTTTCTGCCCCCGAGGCGGGGAGGAAACCGGACGCGGGATCCATTAAACTCGCACACGGCTAATTTACTTATTGGACACTGAGTCAAAAGATGGTTCATTTCACGCCGCTTCAGGTCATCCTGAACATTGTGATCGCGCTTCTCGCGGTCGCCCTGCCTACCTGGGTTCTTTGGATTGTGGGAAGCAAGATCCCGCCCGTGCTTACCTGTGAGGGACGGAAGAGCGGGTTTGCCGGTTCCCTGCCGTTCTTTACGGCGACGCTCGTTTTCTTCTTCCTCTACTGGGTCATCATGACGGCGGTTGACGCCGCTCAGGCCTACCGCTTTATCCTGATGTCGGTGGACTACACACCGCTGCAGATTCTGATGCCGATGATTCCGGATGTGCTGTTCGTCCTCATTTTCGGCTGGGTGATCGTGCGCCTGACGATGAAGCGTGCCCCCCGGGTAGTGGCTGAAGCGGTGGCTGTCATCTGGGTGCTGGGTCCGATCGGAACGCTGGGGTCGTTCTTCTTCTACCAGACACCCGACCTCAATGTGACGGGGCTCTTTGCCTCATTCTTCTACGCGCTCGCCGCGACGGTTTACCTGGTGTTCTCAGACCGTGTGGCGCTGACCTACGGAACCCGGCGCGGCCGCTCGCTGAGACCGCTCAAGGTTTCCGCTGAATAAAAGAAAAGGAGGAAAGAAGCATGAGTTATGCCGGTTCATTTCAGATGTGGCTTGGCGTTGCGATCCTGATCGGACTGCTCTTCATTCTCGTGGTGAGTCTGAAGAACAGTGCCGCGAAGGTGGATGCCGGACGCACGGATCTTGAACGCTGGCACGGCAGCGTGACGGGGTGGTTCCTTGCGCTGGTGGCCCTGATCGTCTTTATGGCGTTTCAGAACCTCGTGCTTCTCGTTGTCCTGATTTCCTCTCTTGGCCGCCGTCTCTCGATGGACAGCACGAGCGGAATGCTGGCTGTGCGTTATATCCTTCCCGCTTTCCTCTCGTTCCTTTTCTACACGCTTTCGATCTACTTTATTGTCTGGGTGCGGAAGACCTGGGTTCCGAAAATGGCTTCCGCGCTGCTGTGGCTCGCGGGCCCGGTAGTGTCGATCCCGGCCTATGCGCTTTTTGGCATGCAGCCGGGGCCGGCTGACTTCGCGATCCCATCCGGGGTTGCGGTGATCGGCACGGTTTATCTGCTCTTCTCCAAACGTTCCCGCGCGGTGTACCGTGTGCCGGCAGGAAAGATCTGATGGCTCCGCTCCCAATGCCCGAGCGGGCTGATGCCGCGGACGCTTCCCGCCTTGTTGAACTCTCGGTGAGACGCGGCTGGCCTCTCGCGTCGCTCAGGAAAGCCCCGTTTGAAGACCGCCACGCGGTGCTCGCCGGGTTCGCTCTTTATGCGGAGGCGGGGAAGGGGGACGCGGCGGACGCCGCGAAGAAGTTCCTCGCCGGAGCCGGGAGTTTCCTCTCCGGAACGCCTGAAGAACTGATGGAACTCGCTCTGGAATACGGATGGCTCGCGCCGGATGGCGCCGCGAACTTTACGGTGGGACCAGGAGCGACGAAGCGGGGGCTCGAAGCTGAAATTGAATTTGCGGAGACGCTTCGTGCGGAACGCCGGGAAAAGATCCGGGGGCAGCTTCAGGCGAAGAACCGTGAAGTGAACGGCCCGGCAGCCGGGTTTGAGCCGGCGCTCGAAGAAGACGTCCGCTTTATGAAAGAGGCGCTCATTGAAGCCCGTAAGGCGGAGCCTGAAGACGAAGTGCCGATCGGCGCCGTGGTTGTGCTGGATGGTGAAATCATCGGGCGGGGACGGAACGCTTCAGTGCACGGCTGTGACCCGACAGCGCACGCTGAAATCATGGCGATTCGCGACGCAGCGTCACGCGTGCGGAACTACCGTCTTGACCGGGCGACGCTCTACGTGACGCTTGAACCCTGCCCGATGTGTACGGGGGCTATTGCTCACGCCCGCATCGCCCGGGTGGTTTTCGGAGCGTCGGATGAAAAAGCCGGCGCTTTTGGTTCAGCCACGTCACTCTCAACGGATCCTGCGCTTCAGCGTCGGATCCGCGCGACGCATGGCGTCTGCGCGGCTGAAGCCGCAGCGCTTCTGCGGAATTTTTTTGATTCGCGGCGGACAGCCCGCGAAGGGGAAATCTAGTCATGCAGTCTCTCAGACCGAAAGTCGGTCTCATCACGCCGAGCAGAACCTATGTGATGGAGGATGACGCGGCGGAGCTTAATACGGAGCGTCTCGCCGGCTGTGTCACCGGGCTTGAGGATCTGGGATTCACCGTGGTGCGGGACGCCGCGGGATTCAGAAACTGGCGCCGCTACGGCGGCACAGATGCGGAACGTGCGGCAGAACTGAAGCAGGCGCTTCTCGACCCGGATCTGGATCTCGTGCTGCCGGTGAGAGGCGGCTACGGTATGACGAGACTCCTTCCGACGCTTGACTTCCGGAGGATTGCCGAACGAAAGCCCCTCGCAATGGGGTTTTCTGACTTTACAGCGCTGAACCTCGCGCTTTTCTCAAAGGCCGGGCTTGCCTCCTGGCAGGGACCGATGGCGGGAGGCCTCGCTCCCGGATACCGGACGCACGAATCCCAGATCGCGTTTCTTGAGGCGCTGACCTCCGCATCCTGGCGTCAGGAATGGAATGCCGGCGCATCTGACGCGGACACGGAGCGTGAGGGCGAGATCTGGGGCGGAAACCTCGCGATGGCAGCCTCACTCATCGGCACTCCGTGGTTCCCGAAGCCTGAACAGGTGAAGGGCGGGATTCTGTTCCTTGAGGATGTCGGTGAGCCCCCGTACCGGATCGACCGGATGCTGCTGCAGCTTTGGGAGGCCGGCGTGCTTGGAAGCCAGTCCGCCGTGGTGTTGGGCTGCTTCACGGATGCTGACCGCCATGTCACAGGAGACCTCGACCTGAGACTGGAGGACGTGCTTTCAGACTTCAGAGAACGGCTCGCTCGCTCTGGCGTCACCATGGTGACGGGGCTCCCGTTCGGCCACATCCGGAAACTCTCCGCGGTGCCGGTTGGGGTGAAGGGGACCCTGAGGGTGAAATCGGGGCGGGCTGAGCTGTCCGCGGACTCGGTGCCCGTCATCGGCCGCGGGCGCGACCTTCTGCAGGCGTCGCTCGACGCCGTCAGACATACGGTTTCTGAGGCTTCCGCCCCGCTCTGAACGGAAAAGGATACTGACTGATGGGTGCCCGTTTCAGCGCCTTCCGCCTTGCGGTGCGAAGGATTTTTTCTGAATCGCTTCCCGGGGCTGTGCTCGGGAAGCGTACCTCCCGCGTGATCAGCCAGCAGCTCGATCAGGCGATGCGGGTGATGTCTGTGGCGCTGATTGCCCAAGGGGCAGGCGCCGCGCTTCTCATCGCGTCGCTCTGGAGTGCCGGATCGCATGCGCTCCTTATCTCCTGGGGCATTGTGGTGATCCTCACGATCATTTTTTCGATCGAATACAACCACCTTTTCTTCGCGGATAAGAACCGCGTGGCCCGGATCCGCGGCTGGATTCGGGTTGGAATCGCGCATAGCTTCGTTACCGGTATCACCTGGGGTTTCGCGGGGGCGGTGTTTCCGTCACTCGGAAGCGAATACACGCTCGCGGCGTCGGTTTCCGCGGTGATCGGCGTGGCGCTCGGGAGCTGGCCTTTCTACGCGATGTGGCTCCCGGGGCTCGCGATCTTCACGTTCCTCGCGCTTTTTCCGACCGGTCTCTCGATCCTGCTTAATTACTTCCATACGTCGCAGGGCTTTGTCGCTATCTTCTTCTTTATCGTGATCGGCGTAATTCTTTACTCGGGGCGTCGGCTTCACGACCTGATTCTTTCCTCCATTCTCACGGAAACCGAGAACCGGAAGCTGCTGCAGAAGCTGGCCCGGGAAAGGAATGCCGCGGAAGCCGCCCGCCGTACTGCGGTGCGCGAGGGGCAGAAGCGTCAGGAATTCTTCCGTGCAGCGAATCACGATCTCCGGCAGCCGCTGCAGGCGATGGCGATTTACCTGCAGATTCTGAAGAAGAAGACCCCGGCCGATATTGCTCCGGTTGTGCAGCAGCTCTCGCTCTGCGCGGGATCCATTTCAAACCTCGTGGAGCAGATTCTGGAAGTGAGCCGGATCACGGCGGATACGCTTGCGATTCAGCGTGAACTCGTGCCGATCCCGGAGTATTTCGAGAAGCTGCGCCAGGAGTGCGATCCGATCGCCAGGGCTCGAGGCGGCACTTTCGTGATCCGGCCGCTTGACTACAAGATCGACACGGATCCGGCACTTCTTTCACGCGTGATCCGGAACCTCGTGAATAACGCCTTCAAGTATTCGGATAAAGAGCATCCGATCGTGATTCTCGCCGCCCGCCGTCGGGCGAAAGGGCTGATTCAGATCTGTGTCTACGATAACGGGCCTGGCATCAGCCGCGAAGACCGGGAAAAGATCTTCCACTCGTTCTATCGCGGGGAGGCCGGCAGGAAGGCGGAAGGGTTTGGTCTGGGGCTCGCTATTGTGAAGGGGATCTGCAGCCGGCTGGGAATCGGTCTCTCCATGGGGTCGCTTCCTGGGAAGGGATCGGTTTTCAGACTGCAGCTCGGAGCCTCAACGATTACAGAGCCGCTCGCGCTTTCGCCTCGCGGTCAGGTGAAGAAAACGATTGAATTCCGTGATATTCCGGCCCGGATTCTTTATCTCGAGGACAACCGTACGGTGTCTGACTCCGTGAAGGCGCTGCTGGAATCCTGGGGAGCGACTGTCCGTGTGGCTCCGTTCCTCGATGACGGGCTGCTGGAGGAGATGAAGACCTTCAAACCTCAGATCCTGCTCACCGACTTTGATTTCGGAGAGGGAGCGCCGAACGGTATTGAGTCCTGCCTGAAGCTCTCGCACGCGCTGAAGACATCTGTCCCGACCGTGATCCTGACAGCGGTGCCGGAAGACATGATCGAGCGCGAGTGGCAGAAGCAGCTCCCGCACCGGGCGCTTGCGGAGATGCCTGAAATTCTGCGGAAGCCTGCGGATGAAGAGAAGCTGAATGGCGCGCTCTGGCGGATGTTTGAAGCAAAGGGACCGGATTTTGCGGCCCCTGCGGGATCCGCTCAGGTGTCGGATCCGGCTCTTAAAGGTTGATCTTGTAACCCGCGCGGTGCGCGGCAATCAGGGCTTCGGTGCGGTTCCGCGCGCCGAAAGCCCGGTAGATCGCGGAGACGTGAGTTTTCACGGTGCCTTCTGAGAGACTGAGATTCGTGCAGATCCGCTTGATCGGGTTGCCCTTCGCGAGCTCCCGGAGCACATCCATTTGCCGGGGGGTCAGCGTTGGAGCGGAAGCCATGCTCCCCGCAATACCTTCACCGGCCTCCGCGAAGAATCCGCGGCGCTGGCTTTCTTCAATGATCTTCGAAGGCAGATAGACGCCGCCCTTCAGCACAAAGTGAATCGCGGTGAGGAGCAGATCCGTGTCGAGCGTCTTCGGGACAAATCCGGCGGCACCAAGCGACAGCGTGTTCATTACGCTTTCACGGTCTGTGACACCAGAGAGCACGAGAATCTTAAGTGACGGTTCCTCACGCACAAACTCTTCAAGGAGGCTTGTGCCGACAACCCCAGGCATGGAGAGATCGAGAATCAGGAGATCAGCTTCCGGGGCATGGCTGTGAACGAGTTTCCGCGCGTCATCCACGGAATTCGCCGTGAACACTTCCGAGTCGGGATTTTCACTCGTGAGAAGCATGGATAGCGCTCCGGTAATGAGCGGCTGGTCATCGACCACGAGGAAGCAGAGCTTATCGGAAGCATCGGACACGGAAAATCTCCTTTAAACATCAAATACGGGAGTGAATTCTAGCCGGATAACCGGGGGTTCGCTCTCACCCGAAACTTAAATGTACTTAAAATTTACTGTATTCATTCTTTCGGAGTACTGGCTGTGCCGCTGAATCCCGCTCAAATCGCGCTTCTTATGGCGAGGCTCCCCGCCGCGAGCCAGCAGGCGCTCGAGTTCCTGGCAAAAACCAAGGGCAAAACACCTCAGGAGGTGTTTGAAGAGTGCCTTCGCGAGTACATTGCCGGCCGGGTGCCTCAGGTCGACGTGTCGGCCGCGCTGTCGACGACAAAAAACGTCATGTATAACTTCGGGTTTGCCTTTGGCAGGATCCGAAGTCTTGCCAGGGCCTGGCAGGACCGGAACGACAAGGAGTAAAGAAAAAGGGCGGTTATATATAACCGCCCTTTTTCATTGGGTCCGGGATTTCTGTCCGGATCAGGCTTCCTTTTCAGGCTCGCCGCTGAAATCCATGTGCTGGAACGCTTCAGGAAGTTCCACAGACTTGGAGGCGCCGGAAACGAGCTTCGCGAACACATCAAGCATTCCCTCGAAATCCGATTCATTCACCGGCTGATTGAAGCGCTTCATCAGCTGTTCAAATGTCGCGAATTTGCTGTAGACGTTCGAGAAAATGAGAATGAAGTTCTGCATCGCGGCCTCTTCCGTGCCGGCCGCGAAGTCCGGGCTTTTCTCGAAGAGATTGCCAGGAATAGAGTCAGCGAGCCACTTCACGAGCGGAACGCCGGCCCAGCCCGGAAGGGTCTTGCCGGGGAACTGTCCGAGGAAGAGCGCCGAGAGGAAGAAAAGCGCGCGATGTTCCTGATCGATCAGCCCCAGCGTCTCTTCATCAGGAGCCTCAGGAGCGTCAACACCGCGCTTCGCGGCATCCTGATACAGATCGCCGATCCGGCGGCAGCTTTCGCGGGCAACCGTGGCAGGAATCCGCAGGAAAGCCTTGACGGTTTCCGGATTCTTCAGATCAATATTGCCGGCATCCAGGAGTGCCTTGAGCTTCGCGGTTGTCGCATCCATTTTTTCTTCAGTCATGAAGCGTCCTTCACTTTATTTGGTTTTATTGTCCTGCCCGTTTTTCAGAATCACACGGGTTTTTGCCATGGTATCCCAGGGCTGGGCTTCGCGTCTCGAGGCCCAGAGATAGGAAAAGGGAAGCAGGAAGGGGTAGAGGAAGTACCAGAAGAGCCCGAAATTCAGAATGCCGCGGGCTCTCTGATAGGCCTGAAGGTAATTGATCCGTCCAAGCGTTTCCTGATCCACGACTCTCAGCTTCATCAGCATCTTTCCGGGCGTGGCACCGAAGAGGAAGAGAAAGACGGATTCGTACGACATGTGGCAGACGCCGAGAGTTGCCACCGCGCAGACAATAAAGAGAATGCCGGCCGTCTGGTCGGAACCAATATGGCCGGCTGCGTTCAGATACTCGTAGACCGCGCTGTACAGCATCAGGCCGCACGGGAATCCGATGATGAAGCAGATGAGGGAATCGATTCCCCGGGCGGCGGTGCGCCGCCTGAGGAGAGGATCACGGGGTTTTTTATCCATAGCCCCGGGAGTTTAGCAGATGCGCGGGAGCTGATCCGCGTTCAGCCAGTCGACCATGCGGATGCCGCCCATGAGGGTCGTCATCTGCACGTAGCCGCGGGCTTCATCCGTCACCGTGCCGACGATCGCGGATTCCTCACCGTGAGGCGCGGACTTCATGGCGGCGAGGCAGGCCTCGGCTTCGTCCTCAGGGACGATCGCGATCAGTTTGCCTTCGTTCGCGACGTAGAGCGGATCAAGGCCCAGGAATTCGCAGGCCTGAGCAACGTCCGAGTGGACCGGAATCGAGGCTTCGTTCAGCATGATGCCGACGTCACTCTGGGCCGCGATTTCGTTCAGCGTGGTGGCCAGACCGCCGCGCGTCGGGTCACGGAGCACATGGACGTGGGGAGCGGCAGCCGCAATGGCTTCCACCATGGTGTTGAGAGGTGCTGAGTCGCTGAGGATCTTGGAGCCGAAGGAGAGTCCTTCGCGCTCGGACATGATCGCCATGCCGTGGTCACCCATGGAACCCGAGATCAGCACCTTGTCGCCCGGTTTCGCAAGACGGCCGGAAACGTGAATCCCCGGAATCACTTCACCGAAACCGGTGGTCGTGATGTAGAGCCCGTCGCCGTGTCCCTTCTCAACCACCTTCGTGTCACCGGTCACAATCTGCACGCCCGCCTCATGCGCGGTGCGGGCCATCGATTCGATGATCTTTTCAAGCTTCGCGATTTCGAAACCTTCTTCGAGCACGAAGCAGGCCGCGATATAGAGAGGCTTCGCGCCGCACATCGCGACGTCATTCACCGTACCGGCAATGGCGAGGGATCCGATGTCGCCGCCCGGGAAGAAGAGCGGACGGATCACGTGAGCGTCGCAGGAAACGACCGGGGTGCCCTTGATTTCCGGGAGGAACGCGCCGTCGTGCCCCTCATCAAGAATCGGGTTCGAGAAGTACTTGCCGAACACCTGAGTGATCAGCTGTGCCGTTGCCCGGCCGCCGGCGCCGTGCGTGAGATCAATGATCCCGTGCTTCACGTCGATCGGAGTTGAGAAATAACGTCTTTTTTCTTCCGCCATATCTGTCCTTTTTTATTTTTAATCTTCGAATACCGGGAGGCTCTTACTTACGAAGCCGGCCGTAGCTGTAATAAGCTGCGCAGGCGCCTTCGCTCGAAACCATGCAGGAGCCGAGCGGATGAGCCGGCGTGCAGGCCTTGCCGAACGCCTTGCATTCAAACGGTTCCTTCTCGCCACGGAGAATAGCGCCGCACTGGCAGGCCTTGTTGTCGGGCACGTGGTGCTCAACGAGACCAAAGCGGGTTTCGGCATCAAATTCAGCGAATTCAGGCGAGAGCTTCAGAGCGGACTTCGGAACCGGGCCGAGGCCGCGCCACTCAAACGAGTCGCGGAGCGAGAAAACGCGGGCCATCAGATCGATGGCGCGGCGGTTGCCTTCCGGCACCACGGCACGGGTGAATTCATTTTCCACCTCATGACGGCCTTCGTTCACCTGCTTCACCAGCATGAGAATCGTCATCAGCATGTCGAGCGGCTCAAAACCGCAGATCACGACAGGCATCTTCCACTTCTCTGCGAACTGCGCGTAAGGCTCAGAGCCGATCACGACAGAAACGTGAGCCGGGCCGACAAGACCGTCGAGCACCGGGGCGTCCGCGCGCTTCGGGGCGGTGAGAAGAATGTGTTCCATTGCGGAAGGCGTGAGCACGTGGCAGCAGATCACGGAGAAATTCTTGATCTGCTCCTTCTTCGCTTCCAGCAGGCAGAGCGCCGTCGGGGGCGTTGTCGTTTCAAAGCCGATCGCGAAGAACACCACCTGGCGGTCCGGATTGTCGCGGGCGATCTGCAGCGCGTCCATCGGCGAATAGACCATACGGACGTCCGCACCTTCAGCCTTCGCCTTGAAAAGAGACTTGCCACCGGAGGCCGGGACACGGAGCGTATCCGCGTACGTGCAGAGGATGGCGTTATGCTTCAGCGCGCATTCCATAGCCATATCGATACGGCCGATCGGAAGCACGCAGACCGGGCATCCCGGTCCGTGAATCATATGGACGTTCTTCGGCAGGATATCCGTGAGACCCCAGCGGGCGAGCACATGCGTGTGACCGCCGCAGAATTCCATGAAACGGTACTCACGGTTCGGATCCACCGTGGCGGCGAGCTCCGCCGCAATACCCTTGGCCTGTTCGGAATCGCGGTATTCAGTGACGAACTTCATGCTGCGGCTCCTGCTGCGGCAGCCGCACGGGCGCCGGACTGGGCAACTTCAGCAAGAACCTTGAGCGTGGCCTCGGCCTGCGCCTCATCGATCTTCTGAAGCGCGAAACCCACGTGGATCACGACCCAGTCGCCGGGCTGAGGATCCTCGATGAGACTGATGTTGATGTTCTTCTGAATGCCGCCGAGGTCAGCGATGGCCTCATCGGCGCTCAGAATCTTTTCGAGTTTTCCAGGAACTGCCAAGCACATATCAATGGTCCTTAAGTAAAAAAATCGTTTACGGAGAGACACGGTCTCCGCCGTCCAGAGCGCCTTCACGGCGCGCGAGAGCGGCGAGCCACGCCTGACCGAGAGCGACGCCTCCATCGCCAGGAGGTACAGCCGAGGAGAGGAGCGGATGGATCCCAGCGCGGCCGAGGAGGCTGATGAGCCGGACGGTCATCCGGCGGTTCAAGAAGCAGCCGCCGGAGAGACAAAGCGGCAGATCCGCTTCATCCGGTCCGGTGAGCTCCAGAATCCAATCAGAAAGCGCGCGGGCGACGCCTTCATGGAAATCCGCGGATGCCTGGGAAACAGCATCCGGATCATGAGGGGTGTCAGCGAGCATCGCCATCAGGGGAAGAAGGGAAAGCGAGCCGTCAGGCAGGATTTCCCAGAGTTTTCCGAATTCGCGCGGCGTCTTCCCCTCAGCCGCGGATTCGAGCCGCATAGCGGCTGTCGCTTCATCATGCTGCGTGAGGCAGAGTCCGAGAAGCGCGGACGCTGCGTCAAACCACCGGCCCATGGCGGTGGTGACACCGGAGAGCCTGGAGTTGGCAATGACCTTTCGGATCATGCCTGAATTCGGTATTTCACGGAACCGCTCAGCGATTTCGTCTCCCCGCCCCAGAGCTTCGAGAACAGAGGAGGCCATGCGCCAGGGTTCACGCGCCGCGCGGTCGCCGCCAGGAAGCGGGAGAGCGAGCAGATGCGCTTCGCGGGTGAAGCCCGTGGGCGTGAGATGAAGCATTTCACCGCCCCAGGCTTTGCCGTCAGTGCCGAGACCCACGCCGTCAAGCGCGATGCCGCGGGCAGGACCTGTGATGCCGTATTCCGCCATCACAGCGCCGATATGGGCCCGGTGATGCTGCACGGCGTAGGCAGGGATCCCGCGCTCAAGCTCAATCCGGTGGGCGAGACGCGTGGAGAAGAAGTCCGGATGCAGGTCATGCGCCACCAGTTCGGGCGTGATTTCAAGCACCGCTTCGAGATGCTTCACCGCAAGCTCGAGCGCCTCACAGGAGCTTGCGTTCCCGAGGTCGCCGATATGCTGCGAAAGGAACGCCTCGCTGCCGCGGGTCAGGCAGGCAGTCACTTTGAGCCCCGGTCCGGTCGCGAGAACCGAAGGAGAGTCAAAGGCAAGCGGCACTGCTTCCGGCGTGTAGCCGCGGGCGCGCCGCACCATGCGGGGCTTATCCGCGACGACCCGGACAACCGAGTCGTCACAGCGAACGAGAATCTCGCGGTTATTCGCGAGAATGAAGTCCGCAATGCCGCCGAGACGCTGCAGCGCTTCTTCGTTTCCGATTACAAGCGGTTCTCCGCCCGGATTCGCACTGGTCATCACGAGTGTCCAGGGGAGCACGCGGCTGTCGAGCCACTCAACACCATCCGGCCGTCCGGCAGCCTCATGGAAGAGGAGCAGATGCACGGGGGTATAGGGGAGCATCACACCGAGTTCAGTGAGTCCCGGGGCAACGCCCTCGAGCTCAGTGTCGCAGAGCGGAGTCTTTTTGGCGAGAACAATCGGACGCGCGATGGACTCAAGGGTTTCGCGCTCGAGGTCTGAAAGCGTGACAAGCCGCGAGGCGGACACCGTATTGGCGCACATCACAGCAAGCGGTTTTTCGTCGCGGCGCTTCCGGGCGCGGAGCAGGTGAACCGCTTCAGCGTTTGCCGCGTCGCAGACGAGGTGGAAGCCGCCGAGCCCCTTCACCGCGAGGATCCGGCCTTCCTTCAGAAGCTTCACGGCATCGCGGATGGGATCATCCGTTTCGACGGTTTCGCCCGTATTTTTCCAGAGCATGAGCTTCGGACCGCAGACAGGGCAGGCGTTCGGCTGAGCGTGGAAACGCCGGTCTAGCGGATCGCGGTACTCCTTCAGACACTCGGGACACATCTTGAAAGGTGCCATTGAGGTCTGCGGGCGGTCGTAAGGCAGATGCCGGGTGATGGTGAAGCGGGGGCCGCAGTGCGTGCAGTTGGTGAACGCGTAGCGGTAGCGGCGGTTGCCGGGCGTGAACATATCGCGCGCGCATTCGCGGCAGGTCGCCGCGTCAGGCGTGATCGCGGTAGTGACATGCCCCGCTTCGCTCTCATGAATGGTGAAGGACGGATCGCCCTTCAGAGGAATTTCTCGGCTCAGAACCGTATCGATTCTCGCGAGCGGCGGTTTGGCGGCACGGAGTGCCGCTTCAAACCCCAGTACAGCTTCTCTCTCCCCCTCGATTTCGATCCCGACACCGGCCGCATCATTAAAGACGAAGCCGGTCAGATGGCGTTCAAGCGCTACCCGGTAAACGGTGGGCCGGAAACCAACCCCCTGTACAAGACCGGTTACGCGGACAAGCTGTCGGATCATCTGCGGTGTTTCTGGCATGAGAAATCGACCTGATAGTGGAGAGAAAAGCTTATTTCGTCAATCAGAGAGTGGCGAGCGTGAGCTCGGTTTCGAGCCACTTCATCCACTTATCCATGCCGTCACCCTTCATGGCGGAAACGCGGAGGCAGCGGATCTTCGGATTCACGCGGCGGGCGTACTCTTCGCACTTATCGATAGCAAAGTTCACGTAGGGCAGCAGATCAATCTTGTTGATCAGCATCAGGTCAGCGGCCTGGAACATATCCGGGTACTTGAGGGGCTTGTCAGCACCTTCAGTCACCGAAATCACGACCACTTTGTGGGCTTCACCGAGGTCGAACTCAGCCGGGCAGACGAGGTTGCCGACGTTTTCGATCAGAACAGCACTACCGTCCTTCGGTTCAAGGTGATGCAGCGCCTCGTGCACCATGGCAGCGTCGAGGTGGCAGCCCTTGCCCGTGTTGATCTGAATGGACTTTGCGCCGGCCGAGCGGATGCGGTCAGCGTCGTTCGCCGTTTCCTGATCGCCTTCGATCACGGTGATCGGGAGCTTCTCGGGATCAGCGCGGCGGATCGTTTCGGAGAGCAGTTCAGTCTTTCCGGATCCGGGGCTCGAAACGAAGTTCAGAGCGAGGATGTGATGCTCAGCAAAGAAGGCGCGGTTTCCGGCGGCAACAGCGTTGTTGCGGGAAAGGATGTCTTCTTCAACGGAGATCGTGGACTCGTGGGAGTGGTCGTGCTCATGGGTATGGGCATGTTCATGATCGTGCGTGTGGGCATGATCATGGTCGTGATCGTGATGATGATCGTGCTCGTGTTCTCCAGCGTGAATCGTCACGTTGCCGTTTTCATCCGTATGGGAATGCATATGGGAATGATCACCACCGCAGCCGCAGGTTGCACACATAGCGTTTGACTCCTTAAGTTTTAGAAATCCAGTTTATTTCTATTTGTAAATGAAAGTGAGGCTATCAGGAATCGGCCTTATCCGAATCTTCGGGTGTTGTCGCCTTGATATCCACGACCCGCATGTCGCGTCCCCCGGAAACCACTACCTGATAACCGCCGCAGATCGGGCAGGCGTCTCCGAACCGGTGATACGGGACATCTTTCTGGCAGGTCATGCACCAGGCGCGTCCCTCCGGCCGGTCAATCACGAGCTTTGCGTCATTCGCGACCGTGCCTTTTTTCACCGATTCAAAGGCGAAGGCAAGGGCCTCGATCTCAACATTGGAAAGTTCGCCTACAGCAACGCGGACTTCAGAGACCGCCGTGGCGTGGGCACCTTCCGCGGCGCGTTCGACTACGTCAATCACGCCTTCAGCGAGTGAGACTTCATGCATTGGCAGACTCCGTTTCAATTCTGAAGGGGACGCAGGCGTCGAACTGCCGGACAACCAGTTCCGCGCGGGTACGCCATGAATCCCAGTTGGTAACACCAAGGCGGGAAAGCGCCTGTTCGGCGGCTCCGCCCGGAGCGAAGTTCCATTCAGTCGGAGCGACGATCGTTGACTCGATCATCTTTCCGTTTTCAATCCTCAGTCGATGAATCAGGGTGCCTCGGGCGGTTTCAACAAAACCGATACCGACCCCGGGTTCAGGGCTGAATCCGGAAACGAGTTTCTCCGGTTCCTCAAACGACTGCATCCAGGAGCCAAGCTCAAGGAGCCTAGCGTAGAAATAGAGGAATGTGCCTGCGCCGTTCGCGAGATACTCGGGCATCAGCGCAGGCGACTCATAGCGGCGGCCAAGAGCCGAAGTCTGCGCGGATCCAAGTGTGAGAGACGGTGCCGTGCAGAAACCTTCCCGCGTCAGATGAGTCGCGAGATCCTTTCTCACGGCAGCGCTTGCGGTGCTGAGCGCCGGAACACTGCTTCTGCCGAGTTCCCGAGGGAGAGTAAGCAGATAGGAGAAAACCGGGCGGAGAACGGTGCTCCTTGAATCGACCCAGGTTTCCACCTGATCAGTCGGGCGCCAGTCACCGAGCGTCGGAATGTCCTCCGTCTGATAGAGAAGTTCATTCGCGCAGTCAGCGACATCTTTCCTCAGAGCCTCCAGTTCTTTCTGTGAAAGCCGTGAGACACCGGTTACGCGGGTGCGGAGCCTGCCAATCAGTTTCGCGTCGCTCCGGGATTCAATATCGAGAGAACGCGGCAGCTCAAAGGCAAGACAGCGCAGATGTTCAATCATCGCTTCCAGCTGGACACCGGCGGCCCACTTTGCAAGGTCCTCAGATGTCGGACCGCCTTCTGCATACGCGCGGGCAGCCCGCCATGCGGTCGACTGGGCGACCGGGCAGAGGGTGTAAAGCATGGAGATGAGGGTCGGGATCGACTCGTCAGCCTGACGGCCTTCCAGCAGCTTTGACACCATCGGACCGCGGGTGCTCCGGGTCCTCGCGCTGACAGGCACGCCGTCCTTGGTGTCAACCGTTACGATGATGGCTCCGAAATCAGGCAGCGCACCCGTCATAGTTTCTCCTTGCCGGAAGCAGTTTCAGCACGGTCCTTGGCAGCTTCAACCGTTTTAGTGAAGATCTCACGGCGGGACATCGGGGTCTTCGTGTCGATCAGAGGAGCCTGAGGTTCAGGATCCGGAGCCTTCGCCGGGGTGAGGGGAATAGAGCCCTCATTTGGGTCCGGTTCCTTATAGTCTTCTTTAGGCGGATTCAGCATCGTGTCGAGTGAAATCCGGGCGACTGCCTCTCCTGTGGCCTGATCACCGATTTCCCAGGTCGGGGAGAGGAGCGAACAGCTCTGGTAACCGCCGAGGTCAGGATCAAGCACACCCATGAAGCTGAAGTCACCGCCCGGGAGTTCAACACTGCCGATCTTCGTTTCCGGAATGACTTTCCAGGTAGCGGGGTCGCCGCAGGCCCGAATCACGAGAATCGACCACGGCGTGACAATGCCGCCAACCCACTGACCGTTTACTTTTTTGAACGGGACAGAAGAGACGTGCAGCTTCGGATTGAGGATCGGAACGCCTTTCATGCGGGTGTTCGCGATGCGCTCGAATCCAGCCCGGAAGAATGCTTCCGGGCTGTCACGGAAGACCCGCGTCTTGATCTTCACAGGAACCTTTTTCTGAATCTGATCATTCGCCATCCTAGACCTCCTCATCATCGTCGAGAACGATGAAAGAGTGGTGAGGACAGCCGCAGGCGGGGCAGTCGTAATTGTCCGGAATCTCTGCAAAGGGAGTTCCGGGAGGCACCTGCCACTCCTCGCAGCCTTCCGCAGGATCGTAAACGAAACCGCACACCTTGCACTGCATGCGGGTTTCAGGCTTGATACGGCTCGCTTCAAGCGTCTTGAGAACGCTTAGCGGGTCATTCGTCATCATTCCGGACATGATTCTCTCCTCAATTCAAACGGATGGAATTACAGTGCGCCGCGGGACAGATCGAGTTCGACCCACTCGATAAGATCGTCCATCTTCTTGATGGCACCGGGGAGGTCTTCTGCGGTGCTCGGAATTTCAGGAGGAAGCGGCGTTGCTTCAACCTGATCGAGCAGTTCCTTGCCGGCCTTGTTCAGAATGCGGCTGCGCCACAGACCGCGGACCGAAGTCTGACGGATCGTGCTCTTCGCGAAGCCCTGCATCTGAACTTCGATCGTGCCTTCGCCCAGAACCTTGTTGATGTAGTCCTTGTCATTGGGGGAAAGAGGCTGGCGGGTCAGTTCAACAGCCACCGGGACCATCGTCGGATCAAAATGGTCGAAGTCAACATCCTTCGCGGCGGCATTCAGTTCGGAAATGATGGCGGGAGCAGCGAAAAGACCGTCCGGTTTTTCTGCCGGTTCTTCGATCTTATCCTTCATGTCGCGGGCGGCGTAAGTGAGAACGACGTCAGGGATGTAAGCAACGACGAGCAGATCCTGCTGGCCGATCAGCATGCGCCAGATGGTCGGGACATTCGTCTCCTCCATACGGATCTGACCTCCGCCCATCGTGATGCGGATTTCACCCTTGGAGAGCGTGTCGAAGAGGAACTTCTTGAAGGGACCGTCCTTCTGACCCAGATCCGTCACTGAGTGAAGCCGGCCGCCTTCCTTCTGGGTTTTGACCAGCAGATCGCGGGTCTCGCGGAGCCAGTTGAGGGTTTCGCGGGCAGCAGCGAGTCTTTCCTCAGAGGTGGATTCCTTCTTGGCCTCGCGGGCAGCGGCGAGGATGCTATCAGCAGAAATAGGAGCTGTCATAGTGTGTGTCTGTCAGTAGATTAATGAAAAGGGTTCGTCAGTTAGCCTGGATCGAAATCGTGCGGCGGGCAGGTGCCGTACGGCCGCCGATTTCAGCAAGACCGCTGATGTATTCGTTCCAGTTCTTAAGTCCCTGGAGACCGCCGAGCCATTCACCGTCACGGTAGAAACCGACTGCCGGGAGGCGGGTCAGGCCGAGACGGCTCGCGATGGCGCGGCCCACGGCAGGGTCAGTGAAGCCCTTTGCGGCAATGTGATCCTGGAACACCTTAGCAACTTCAGGAGCGATTACTGCCATGTCAATCGTCTCCTTGAAAGTGGTCGGGTTATCAGCGAAGAAAATCAGAACGAGTCCCTTGGCGGACTTGAATTCTTCAAGGTTTTCCTCATTCACGCGGACGAAGCCTTCTTTTCCCCAAAGCCGGTTGAAGATCGGATGATCGTCAACGTTGACGATGGTAATCTCGCGGGTCGGGTCATTCAGTTTTGACGGCATTGTCTCTTTTCCTTTGTTTTTCTGAATTACTGCTTGTTAACCTTAACCTGAGCCTTCAGGAAGTCGGGAAGTTCGCCCGTATGCGCCGTGATATCGGCAAAGGCGTCATCAAGCTGGCTCTGTGTGGCGGTGCCGCTCATTACGTCAGAAAGAGCGACGAGGGCGGTACGCATTTTGAGCGCCTCATCCTCTGTCATGCGGCGCTGGGAAGCGCCCTGGAATACCAGAAGCCATTCACCAGGCGTGGCCAGTCCCGTGAGCTCCGTGTTGACAGTCTCGGTCTTTTCACCGGAATCACAGACCGCAGAGAAGTTATCGGAAACCGAAACGACCTTCATCGGAATCGCAATACACATGGTTTTCACTCCTTTTCAGAGATCGGGTTTCCATTCTGATCTCTTTTTGAAAAGAACCGGAGGTCTGCGTAGCGGCAAGCCTCTTCTTCCGACGGGCGGCCTTCTTCATAAGGCTTACGCTCAAGGCAGGATTCGCCGAGCGTTTCTGCTTTTTCATCCGGGGTGCGGGGTTCAATCTTGAAGCCCCACTCCTTCAGCTGCTTCGCGGCTTCTTCCACCATGCCGGGGACGGCAGCGCTCACTTCGGGGGTAAGGGAACCGCCGTAATCCTCGAGATCACCCGGCTGGCAGCCGAGCACGACGATTTCATCAGGGTAGCGGCCAAGAAGCTTCGCCACGGCAAAAAGATCATTCAGACCTTCCTGGTGCGCGCTCATCTTGGTGTTCAGCCACGGATTGATATCTTCTTTCTTCAGAACTTTGCAGGTGCCGGGAAGTTCATTGAATTCGCAGGCATCGAAAATGATGATCTTCGAGCAGCTCTCAATGTACTCAGAGAGATAGAAACCGAGTGTACCGCCGTCCAGTACCAGAACATCTTCAGGACACTTCCAGGCTTCGTTGAACGCTTCTACTGCCCGGACGCCGAATCCCTCATCTGCCCACAGGATATTGCCGATGCCCAGAACAACCACGGGGTATTTTTTATTGCTGTCTGACATGTGTCTAACCACTCCCTGATGGAACACGAAAATTAGCCATCACAAATGTGCGGGAGTGAGGTTAGCAAAAAAAAAAGACCGAAACCACCACCATGGGGTGGAAGTTCCGGTCTTTATCCCTATTCCTACGTACTACCCCCTATCCAAAGGGATAGTACGAAAGGATGTGAGGATTACTTCGCGTGCTTGAACATGCGAAGGCCATTCGTGATGGCGGACAGTTCCGTCGCGCCGCCCATGATGTCCTCGCGGGCAGCCATGTAGAAATGGGCCACCATGAAGAGCGTGAAGACATACATCAGAGCGTGATGGAACGTGCGGACTGCCTGAGCGTTATCGCCGAAGAGAGCGAACACCCAGCCGGTCATGATGTCCCAGCCAGAGCCGGCGCCGTAAGGCTGTCCATAGAGTGCAAGGCCCGTGATGATGATGCAGAAGGAGCCGAGCACGAAGAAGCCGAACATGGCGGTAGCAGCGAGCGGGTTATGCGCCGCATACTCCGGAGACGTCTTCTTGATGAACAGGTAGTACAGAGCCTGATCCCAGATGCCTTTCAGGAACTTAAAGGACCAGAAAGGCGGCAGGAAGATCTGATGAGCGTAGCGGTTGCCCATGAACGCCCAGAAAATACGGTAGACAAACAGACCAGTGAAGCAGATGCCCGCGATGAAGTGAATCATACGGATATCGGCGAACTGGAACGTCGCCCAGGTATTTCCCAGATTGGCTTCCAGAGGACGCCCGATCAGGTAACCAGTGACGATCATCGTAAACATCGTGATGACCATGAGCCAGTGCCAGACACGTACCGGAGCTTCCCAGACGTATATCGGGCGCTTATCGCCATCACTCAAGTCTACTTCGTAAGTAACCTTATCAATTTTCATGAGGTTCCTCCTTACTCGGATACGACCTTCGTAATTTCTTTGCCCTCAGGGTCGAAAAGGTGAGAAGAGCAGGCGAGGCACGGGTCGAAGGAGTGGATCGTACGAAGGATCTCGAGCGGCTTCTTCGGATCGATGATCGGAGTGCCGAGCAGAGAGGCTTCGAACGCGCCGTGCTGACCATTGGCGTCACGCGGGCAGGCGTTCCAGGTGGTCGGAACCACAGCCTGCCAGTTGGCGATCTTGCCGTCCTTAATGACGCACCAGTGGCTCAGAGCGCCACGCGGAGCTTCGCAGAGACCGACGCCCTTGCATTCCTTCGGCCAGGTCGACGGATCCCACTTCTCCATGTTGGCAGCCACTTCGTCGCCGCCCTTGATGTTGGCGGTGAGGTCGTCAACATACTTCACCATCAGGTCAGCAGCCACGACCGCGTCGATAGCGCGGGCAGCTGTACGGCCGAGGGTGGAGAACACAGCTTCGAGCGGAAGGTTCATTTCCTTCAGCAGAGCGTCAACCGGCTCCTTGTAGACTTCCTTGCCGAGGGCGTAACCGACCACGACACGGGCGAGCGGACCGACTTCCATCGTGTGACCCTTCCACTTCGGGGTCTTGATCCAGGAGTACTTGCCGTCACCGCCGAGCCAGCTGAACTTGGTCTTCGTGCCGACAGAGCCCTTCGGGAGTTCGAAGTGCGGAACAGTCTCACCGTCAAACGGATAGAGGCCCAGATCCTTCGTATCCTTGCCTTCGTTGCTATAGGTGAACCAGGAGTGGTCAACGAATTCCTGAATTTCCTTCGGATCGTTCGGGTTGACCGGATGGACTTCCTTCAGGTTGCCGTCGACGATGGCGCCGCCCGGCATCACGAGGTTGTCGTTGCTCCAGTCGTTCGGACGGACAGGGAATTCGCCGAAGGAGAGCAGGTTCTTGGAGCTGATGCCGCCGCCGTACTTGAACCACTCGGGGTAGAAGGAAGCGATGGCCTTGATGTCAGGCATGTAGACATTCTTCACGAAGTCGACGGTGTACTTGGCGATATCGCGCATGTAGTTCATCGTCACTTCGTTGATCATGTCGCCGGCAGCGCCGGTGCTGTTCATGTTGATCGGGCAGGGAACGCCGCCGACCAGGTAGTTCGGGTGCGGGTTCTTGCCGCCGAGAATCGTGTGGATCTTAACGATTTCGCGCTGGAAGTCGAGAGCTTCCAGGTAGTGAGCCGTCGCGAGCAGGTTAACCGCGGGCGGCAGCTTCATGGCGGGGTGACCCCAGTAGCCGTTCTTGAAGATGGACAGCTGGCCGCCGGCAACGGAGGCCTTCAGCTGGCGCTGAATGTCGGCGAAGTAGCCGGCGCCGTTCAGTTCGTGCGTCGGGGAGATCTTCGACTCGATAGCAGCGGCTTCGCGCGGATCAGCGTTCAGAGCGCTGATAACGTCAACCCAGTCCAGAGCGTGGAGCTGATAGAAGTGGGTCACGTGGTCCTGAACGAACAGCACAGCGTTCATCAGGTTACGGATGATGTTGGCGTTGGTCGGGATCTTGATGCCGATAGCACCTTCCACAGCGCGGACAGCAGCCAGAGCGTGAATGCCGGTGCAGACGCCGCAGATACGTTCCGTGAAGGCCCAGGCGTCGCGGGGATCGCGGCCCTTCAGAATCACTTCAATGCCGCGCCACATCGTGCCGGTGGACCAAGCGTCGGCAATCTTGCCGTCGCCGCCCAGAACGGCCTGCATGCGCATATGACCCTCAATTCTGGTCAGCGGGTCAACGACGATACGGGTTTCACTCATGACGATCCTCTCCGATATGCTTGTTATTGGTCTTCGAGCGTGCCTGGACAACTGCGCTGGCCGCGATATGGGCGGCAGCGGCGACGCCGACAACGGCCATCACACCAAGGCCGACCTTGTCAACGGTCGCTTCAACACCACCCCAGCCCGGAGGCAGAACGGTGGTTTCGTGATCATAGAAGGAGCCCTTGTCGAAGTAGTCGGCTTCGGCGCAGCCAAGGCAGCCGTGGCCAGACTGAACCGGCCAGGACAGGCCTTCATTCCAGCGGATGGTGGAGCAGGGGGAGTACGTGACCGGGCCCTTGCAGCCAACCTTGTACAGGCAGTAGCCGAGCTTCGCGCCTTCGTCATCGAAGTGCTCAACGAACTGACCGGCGTCGAAGTGACCGCGGCGATAGCACTTGTCGTGAATACGCTGGCCATAGAACATCTTCGGACGGCCCTGACGGTCGAGCGGGGGCAGACGGTCATAGGTGAGGATGTAGGTGAGAACGCCAGTCATCACTTCGGCGATCGGGGGGCAGCCCGGGACCATAACGATCGGCTTGTCCTTGATCACTTCGTTGATCGGCACAGCGTGGGTCGGATTCGGCTTGGCAGCCTGGACGCAGCCCCAGGAGGCGCAGGAGCCCCAGCTGATCACAGCCTTGGCGCCAGCAGCAACGTGCTGGATCTTGTTCTTGAAGATTTCACCGCCAGGGATGCAGAACGTGCCGTCGCCGGCGAGAGGCACATTGCCTTCGACCGCGAGGATGTACTGACCCTTGTACTTCGTAATGGTGTCTTCGAGAGCCGCTTCAGCCTGTTCACCGGCAGCTGCCATGATGGTGTCGTCGTAGTCGAGCGAAACCATGGAGAGGACGATGTCCTTGGCGATCGGGTGATAAGAACGGATGAAGGATTCGGTGCAGCAGGTGCACTCAAGACCGTGAAGCCAGACCACCGGAACGCGGGGTTTGGTCTGCATCGCGGTAGCGATATCCTTGGCGCCGGCGCTGCCGAGGCCGAGGCTGGCAGCGGTGAGGGAGCAGAACTGCAGGAAGCTCCTGCGGCTTACACCCTGACGGCGAAGGGCCTCGTATTGTGTTTCAGCCATAGCTATCTCCTATAGAAGCTTTGCGGTTTCCTGATGAAGCGATGGAAGCCGTTTAGCCACTTTATTTGACGTTTGTTATTGGTAAAACTGTGACTAACGGAAAAAATCCTGCCTCAGTTTTTTTGCTTCACCGTAAATTTAAGAAGTGCAGGCCGAATTGGGAATACTTTTTTAAAAACGCATTTGGGTTAAGGTTAAACCCTTATGTAAATTTTTACAGTATCTTGTAGTTTAAGAAAATATATCCCCATATAGGTAATTACTTGATCTGCATCAGTCATAGTCAGTTACAAGTCGAATTATTTTGCGGATAACGAAAAATAAGGGATTAGTCGGTAGTAAGGGTATGTACCTACCAGAAAAAGAGCAGACCTAAAGACCCAATGCGAAGGTTGGGGAAAGGAACGAATCCTTAAGCAAGGCTTAAGCGCAGATTCCTAGACTCCCGATAGCGTTTTTTGAGGAGGGGAGAATTGCGCCCGAAAAAAGCCCCCCTCTCTTATAGCCGGTAACCGCCGGCTGACGCCATGCTCTATTTATTTACTGACTAAATCATTTCTGCCTTCCAGCCATGAATCAGGATTCTGACCATCAGAAGGCCCCGGCAGCTTCGCTGAGGGCCGAGGGAATCACCTGCGTGAGAGGCGAACGGTGCCTCTATGAAGGACTCTGCTTTGAGGCAGAGCCCGGTGCCGTACTGCGTCTTGCCGGTCCGAACGGTGCAGGAAAAACCACACTGATGCGGATTGTGGCCGGGCTTCTTACACCGACAGAGGGAAAGATTTTCTGGGGCGGACGGGATACGAAGGAGTTAGGAGGTGACTTCCGGGCGGATCTCCTCTATATAGGGCACCTGAACGGAGTCAAGGAAGAGCTCACGTGTCTCGAGAATCTCCGCACCAACGCGACGCTTTTCGGCCGTGAGGCTTCCCGTGAGGCGTGCCTTGATGCCTTGAAGCAGGTTGGTCTCCGGGGATTTGAGGAAGAACCCGTTCGGTTCCTTTCCCAGGGCCAGCACCGGCGCGCGTCACTCTCCCGCCTTTATCTCTCGGAAGACATTCCGCTCTGGATTCTTGATGAACCGTTCACGGCACTTGATGTGAAGGGCGTTGCCTCGCTCTGCCGCCTGATTGAGCGGCATGCGGCTTCAGGCGGCATCACCCTGATGACAACGCATCAGGAATCGGGACTCAGCACTCCGGGGTACCGCGAGCTTGATGTCTCTGACTTTTCTCCGGCCCGCCGCAGGGCCCGCACGAATCCGGAGGTGACCCATGCTTAAGCTTTTCCGCGTGATGGTCCGCCGGGATCTGCTGCTTGCCTACCGGCAGAAGTCTGACGTCCTGCAGACAGTGTTCTTCTTTCTGGTGGTGATTACGCTCGTACCGCTGGGTGTCGGTGCTGAGACGGAACTCCTTCGCAGCATGGCCCCGGGGATTGTCTGGGTGGCTGCGCTGCTTGCGGCGCTCCTCTCGCTGCCGCGTCTCTTCGCGCACGACTTTGCTGACGGCACGCTTGAGCAGATGGTCCTCTCTCCTGACCCGCTCCCCGTGATTGTTCTTGCGAAGGCTTTCGCGCACTGGCTCACGACCGGCGTGCCGATCACCGTTTTCGCGTCGCTTGCCGCCGTGATGTTTGACCTGAAAGCGGAAGTGGCCGCGGTCCTGGTTTTCTCGCTTCTCATCGGCACTCCGGTGCTTTCGCTTCTGGGAAGCGTCGGCGCGGCGCTCACGCTTGGGCTCCGGTCGGGCGGCGTGCTTACGTCACTTCTTGTTCTTCCGCTTTATATCCCGGTGCTCATCTTCGGCGCTGGCGCAGCGGGAGCTGTAGCGGTTGCGGTTTCCCCCGCAGCCTATCTACTGATTACCGGAGCGCTTTCGCTTTTTGCTCTCGCGATTGCTCCCTGGGCCAGCGCGGCGGCTTTGAGAATCGCGCTCGAATAACAGCCCGGGATGACGCGGCGGCTTTTCGCCTTCTTGTCCTGGGAAAAATAAAAAAAGCATCTGTCTATATATAGAGAGACTTCAGTCTGGAACAGCAGCTATGAGTTTTCCAAATTTTTCGGATCCACAGCGGTTTTATGAAACCTCGCGGCCGATCGTGATCGGCTGCTACATCGTGGCCTTTGTCCTAGCCGTGATCGGCATCTACATGGGCTTCTTTGTAACGCCGATTGATTACCGGCAGGGCAATTCCTACCGCATCATCTTCATTCACATTCCGTGCGCCTGGATGAGCCTCTTCACGTATCTCATGATGGCCTTCTATACGATCTGGGCGCTTATCACGAAGTCGAAGATGGCTCCGGTGTTCGCGGTCGCTATGGCGCCGACAGGCGCGATCATGGGCTTTATCGCGCTCTTCACGGGATCCATGTGGGGCCGCCCCACCTGGGGCACCTATTGGGTGTGGGACGCGCGCCTCACCAGCATGCTGATTCTCTTCTTCCTTTATCTCGGCTACATCGCGCTTCATACGGCGTTTGATGACTGGAGAAAGGCAGACCGGGCAGCCGCCGTGATCGCGATTGTCGGCGCGCTCAACGTTCCGATCATTTATTTTTCCGTCCGCTGGTGGAACACCCTGCATCAGGGCGCGTCCATTACGACGCACGGCACCTCGATGGAAACCACGATGTTCTACACCGTGCTCACCATGGTGGCCGCGATGTGGATCTACTGCACAGGGGCGATCGTGCGTCGCGCGAGGACGGTGGTCCTTGAACGCTATCGCCGCGAACCCTGGGCTCGCGCAGCTGCTGCCAAGGAGGCTTGATTATGCATTGGGAAAGCGCATCGGCATTCTTCGCCATGGGCGGGCACGGCTTCTGGGTCTGGATGGCCTGGGGTATGGCACTCGCTGCTGTGATTTTTGAAAACATTTTCCAGTCAGTCCGCCGCAAGGCGGCGCTTGACGCCATCCGGCGCATTGAACGCGCCGAAAAGCAATCCGAGCAGGTATCGGACGAGGAGTAGAAACATGGCCAGAAACGTATCCAGAAAAAAGGTTCTGATTCTTGGAGGCATCGCTTTTGCGGTCATTGTGGGCGCGGGCGCGCTCATCTACTCGGCTATGTCCGAGAACGTGGTGTTCTTCTATTCACCCACTCAGGTAGCTGCGGGCGAAGCGCCGCATGACCATACGTTCCGTGTGGGCGGCATGGTGAAGAAGGGCACAGTGGCAACGTCGGGTGACGGCGTCACAACGAGCTTCACGGTGACAGATGACAACAAGGACGTGCAGTGCATCTATAAGGGCGCGCTTCCTGACCTGTTCGCCGAGAACACCGGTGTTGTGGCACAGGGCAAGCTGAACGCTTCGGGCACGTTTGTTGCAACCGAAGTGCTCGCGAAGCATGACGAAAAGTACATGCCGCCTGAAGCCGCCAAGGCGATGGAAGACGCGAAGAAGGCTAAAGCCACCAAGCAGGGTGCGTCGATCTGACGGCGCGGGACCGGCAAAGATTCAATTCAGCAATACAGGCAATAAGGAAACGGAGAAAGTCTCGTGATACCAGAACTCGGACACTTCGCTCTCATGCTGTCGCTCGTCATCTGCCTCGTGCAGGGCGTGCTGCCGCTTGCGGGCACATTTTTGAAAATCAGGAGCTGGGTCGACCTTGCGCGCCCCGCTGCCGTAGCGAACGCGCTCTTCCTCACCATCGCGTTCGGAATCCTCGCGTGGTGCTTCCTCACGAGTGATTTTACGGTGCTGAATGTGGCGAATAACTCCAATTCGCTGCTCCCGTGGTACTACAAGCTCGCCGCGACGTGGGGATCGCATGAAGGCTCCATCCTCTTCTGGGTGGTGTGCCTCAGCTGGTGGACCTGCGCGGTCGCCTTCTCGGCCCGCTTGATTCCTGAGATTACCCAGGCCCGAGTGATTTCAGTCCTCGGTCTCGTCTCAGTCGGCTTCCTCCTCTTCATCCTGATGACGTCGGATCCGTTTGCCCGCCTCTTCCCGCCGGCTCCGGAAGGCGCCGACCTGAACCCGCTTCTGCAGGATCCGGGCATGGTGTTCCATCCGCCGCTTCTCTACCTAGGCTATGTGGGCTTCTCGGTGCCGTTTGCGTTCGCGATCGCGGCGCTCCTCGGCGGCCGTCTCGATATCGCGTGGTCCCGCTGGATGCGTCCGTGGACCACGGCGGCCTGGGTTCTTCTCACGCTCGGCATTGCGCTTGGCTCTTTCTGGTCGTACTACGAACTCGGCTGGGGCGGCTGGTGGGCCTGGGACCCGGTGGAAAATTCCTCGTTCCTTCCGTGGCTGACCGGTACGGCGCTCTTCCACTCGCTCGCGGTGACTGAGAAGCGTGGCTGCTTCAAGATCTGGACCGTGTTCCTCGCGATCCTCACCTTCTCGCTTTCGCTGCTCGGCACGTTCCTCGTCCGCTCGGGTGTTCTCACTTCGGTGCACGCCTTCGCGGCTGATCCGTCCCGCGGTCTCTTCATCCTGATCTTCCTCTGCATCGTGATCGGTCTCTCGTTCGCGCTCTTTGCCTGGAAGGCACCTGAAGTGGCTTCCGGCGGAAACTTCGCGATCGTTTCCCGCGAATCGATGCTGCTCGTGAACAACATCTTCCTCGTGGTGGCGATGAGCGCGGTGCTGCTCGGTACCCTTTACCCGCTGATCCTTGATGCTCTCGGTCTCGGCAAGATCTCGGTCGGCGCGCCGTATTTCGACGCGGTTTTCGCGCCGCTCATGCTCCCCGTGATCTTCCTCATGGCGATTGGACCGCTTGTGCGATGGAAGGAAGCGGAGCTTGGAAGCCTCGTGCGCCAGATGGTTCCGTCCTTCATCGTGTCTCTCATCGCCGCTGTCGCAATTCCCTTCGCGATGGGTGAATTCAAGATCTGGCCGGCCGTTGGTTTCTTCCTCGCCTTCTGGGTGTTCTGCTCGATCATCCACGAGATCCGCGTGGGTTCACGCAACGCGAAGACGGTTTCCTCAGGCTTCCTCCGTCACGGCCGCAGCTGGTGGGGCATGCAGCTCGCCCACCTCGGCATCGGCGTCACGGTGTTCGGCATCGCGATGGTGATGGGCTACGAGGCTGAGCGTGACGTCCGCATGGTGCCGGGCGACGTGGTGACGGTCCGCTCAACCACCTTCAAGTTCAATGGCGTTACGGAATCGCGCGGACCGAACTATCTCTCGAAAAAGGGTGACGTCACGCTGATTGAAGGCGGACGCGAAATCGGCCATCTCTACCCCGAGAAGCGTGACTACTTCTCGAGCCGTGGCATGCCGATGACGGAAGCTTCGATCCTGCACCGCGTGACGGGCGATGTTTATGTCTCTCTCGGCAATCCGACGGCTGACGGCGGCTGGGTTGTCCGCGCGTATTCGAAGCCCTTTGTGCTCTTTATCTGGGGTGGCACGCTGCTCATGGCGGTCGGCGGTCTCCTCGCGATTACGGACCGCCGCTACCGGAAGAAGGCCTCGAAGCCTGAGGTCGGTGCTGCGGGAGCGAACTGATTATGAAAAAGCTGAAGTATCTTCTGCCGCTTGCGCTCTTTATCGTGCTGGCGGGGTTCCTCGTGAAGGGGCTTTATCTGGATCCGCATGAGGTGCCTTCGCCCCTCATCGGGAAACCTGCGCCGGCGTTCCAGCTGCAGGATCTGAATCATCTTGACCGCACGGTGTCGAGTGATGAGCTGAAGGGGAAGGTCTGGCTCCTGAATGTCTGGGCTTCCTGGTGCGAAAGCTGCCGGGAAGAGCATCCGTACATCATGCAGCTTGTCCGCAGCGGTGAACTGAAGAATACGGTGGTGGGCCTCCAGTACAAGGATAAGGTGGCTCCCGGACTCGCGTTCCTGACGCAGTACGGCAACCCCTACACCCTGGTGCTTCGGGATCCGGAAGGTCAGACTGGCATCAATTTCGGTGTCTACGGTGTCCCTGAGACCTTCATCATTGATAAGAAGGGCATCATCCGTCACAAGGTGATCGGGCCGATGATGCAGAAGGAATGGACGAACGACGTGAAGCCGCTCCTTGCGAAACTGGAGGCTGAGTAATGAATCGATTTTTGACCGTACTGTTTGCTTGTGGAACGGCCGTGATCTCAGCGTCAGCCCTGGCAGCGCCTGAGGCGTCTGCAGGGGCGGTTCAGCCTTCCGCGGCCGCTGCCGCGGTGGCTTCCGCTCCCGCCTCGGCCCCGGCCGCATCGGCAGCCGCTCCCCGTATGGAAGCCCATGAGGCGGCCTCCGACGAATTCGATCCGGTAAAAAACAAGCGTCTTCTCGCCATCGCAGAAAAGCTCCGCTGCCTCGTCTGCCAGAACCAGACCATTGCGGAATCAAACGCGGATCTCGCGATTGATCTGCGCCGCCAGGTGCGGGAGCAGATTGCCGAAGGCCGGACTGATGATGAAATCATCAGCTACATGACGGACCGCTACGGCGACTTCGTTCTTTATAAACCGCCTTTCAAGGCATCGACTGTCATTCTCTGGGTCGGCCCGATCGCACTTCTCGTGATCGTGCTTGCCTGGTACTTCGTGACTGTGCGCCGCCGCAGAAAGCAGCCTGAGGGAGAGGGAAGACCGCTCACGCAGGCAGAGCGCGAGGAGGCGGAGCGTCTGCTCGGCATCCATCCGGATGATGAAGATTCCCCGAAGGAGAGCCGCAAATGATGATGGCATTTTTTGTTCTGATCGCCGTGATTTTCTGCGCGGTCGCGGTTGCAATCCTCGGGTTCGGCCTGCGTTCCAAGCGGGTTTCGGGCCGGGCTGAAAGCGAACTCGTGCAGACCAACGTCGAAGCCCTGAAGGCGAGCTACGCGGACCTGAAGGCCGGGCACGACGCGGGAAAGATTTCAGACGATGAGTTTGAGGAAACCCGCGCGGAGCTCGAGCGCCGCGTGCTTGATGAAAGCCGCGCCACGGAGTCACTCGACAAATCCGATAAGCGTGAGCGTCTTACGACACTTGCCTTTATCGCGGTCTTTATTCCGATCGCGGCTGCGGTGATCTACTGGCGCTTCGGCACTTGGGACGCCATGAATCCGGCGATCGCCGGCATGCAGGCCCAGAATGAGTCGGGCGGTCACTCGATGGCCCAGCTGGATGAACAGCTCGAGAAGCTTGAGAAGAGCCTGCAGGAAAATCCGAAGAACGTGAATGGCTGGATGCTGCTCGCCCGTACAAACGACGCTCTGAAGCGCTTTGATAAGGCGGCAGCCGCCTATGAGAAGCTTTCCGTGCTGGTTGACGGCGAAACGAAGGCTGAGGTTCTTGCTGACTGGGCTGACTGCCTTGCGGCGAAGAACGGCTCGCTTGACGGAAAGCCTGAGGCGCTGGTTGATCAGGCCCTGAAGATTTCCCCGAAACTCTGGAAGGCGCTCGCGCTGAAAGGCACTGCCTACTACAACCGGAACCAGTTCAAGGAGGCCGCGGCCACCTGGGAAAAGGTTCTGGCGGATCAGAAGCCGGGGTCTGAGGACTATCAGAGTGTTCTCAATATGGTGAATGACGCCCGGACGAAGGCCGGCATGAAGCCTCTGACGGGTCCGAGCTCTGTTACCCGTGTGGAACCGAGCCCGGTGTCAGAAGCTGCCGGAAGCCAGCGCGTGGTGTCGGTCTCCGGCACCGTGAGCCTTGCGGCTGACCTGAAGGCCGGTCTCTCCGGGAACGAAACAGTCTTCATCTTCGCGCGCCCCGTCGAAGGCAGCCGCATGCCGGTTGCTGTGACGCAGGTGAAGGTGTCGGATCTTCCCGCGAAGTTCACGCTCGACTCCAACATGCGGCTTCCGGGCGGCATGGGCGGTATGGAATCCCTGAAGCAGGTGGTGGTCGGCGCCCGCGTGTCGAAAACCGGAAACCTGATGCCGCAGCCGGGTGACCTGGAGGGCGACACGCCCGCGGTCGCGGTCGGCAGTTCCAACCTCGTCGTGAAGATCACAAAGAAACTCGCGCAGTAATTTCAGAAGTTTCTTCTGATTCTTTATACCGATTCCCGGCGCAGTGATGTGCCGGGAATTTTTTTGAGTGAGAAGACCGGGTTCAGGCTGTCTTTCTCCGCCGTTCCGCTAAACTTTACTCATTCGGCTTTCCGACAGTTTTTGAAAAAAGGCGGCGCAGTCATGTCAGCAGCAGATACTGAAAAGAAGATTTCCCGGACCTATGTCATCCCCGGAAAGGGGAAGCGGATCGGGGAGGGCGCGCCCGGCATTCTCGTTTCGGCGACAGGACGCACGCCTGAGGCGATCCTTGAAGCGGTGAAGCGGCTGGCAGCTGATCCTGCGGTTGATGGAATTGAGCTGAGACTGGATCACCTCGATTCCGGCCGGAACAGCGATCAGATTCTTGAAATCACGGGGCTCGTGAATCAGGCTTACGCCGCGGCTCCCGATAAAATTCTCATTGCCACAGTGAGAACCGGTAAGGAAGGCGGTGAAGCAAGCTATACGGCCGCGGAGTACCTGCGGCTTCTCGGGAGTCTGATCCGGTACTCCCGGATGGATCTGATTGATCTGGAGGTGTCGCGCGGAGAAGAGCTCCTCGCCCCCCTTGTTGAAGCCGCGCACGCGGCTGGAATCGGCGTGATCATGAGCAGCCATAATTTCTCTGAAACTCCGGATTCGGAGAAACTCCGCGAGACTCTGGAACTCGAGCGGAAGCTGGGAGGAGACATTCTGAAACTCGCCGTGATGCCCCGGAAGGCGTCCGACGTGGCAAGACTTCTGCTCGTGACAGCGGAAGCCCGTGAAGCGGGGCTTGGCCCGCTTGTCACGATGGCGATGGGGCCGCTGGGTTCCATCTCCCGGGTATCAGGCGGTATCTTCGGTTCAGCGCTTACCTTTGCGATGTCCGGCACGGCGTCTGCTCCGGGGCAGATGGCAGTGGAGGATGTGAAACGGTCCCTCGGACTCTTTTCCGTCTGACAGAAACCGGTGAACGATAAAAAAGCTGCAGTCTCCATTCAGAGCTGCAGCTTTTTTCATGGAATGCGGAGATTCAGAACTCCGCTTTCCTGATTACTTCGCGCACTTATTGGTGGCAAGAAGATCCGCGAGCTTCGTATCCGTCGTGGTCTTATTCGCGCGGACCATATCGGCCGGGCTCTGGCCGTGGTCGTTGCAGAGATCCTTGCGGGCACCGGCCTTCAGGAGGCGCTCGATACAGGGGCGGTTCGCGATGCGGGCCGCCATGAAGAGCGGCGTGACACCGGACTTCGTGCGGACATTCACGTTCGCGCCCTTCTTGATGAAGAGATCGACGAGTTCAGAAGAGCCTGCGGCCGCGGCGTAGTGAAGGGGAGACCAGCCGGAGGTGCGGTCAACAATAGCGCCCTTTGCAAGGAGCGCCTTCACGAGCGGCACGTTCTTCTTATAGGCCGCGACCATCAGAGCGGATTCACCCGAGGGATTCGCTTTGTCGACATCGAGTCCCTTCGCGTTCAGCAGCAGGTCGATCACGTCGGTGTTATCCGCGCGGATGGCGTAGACGAGCGCCGGGTCGCCGTTCGGCATTTTCACGTTCGGGCTGTAGCCCTGGGCGAGCATCTTCTTCACCACGTCGCCGCGGTTATTTTTCACGGCGCCGGTGAAGTTGGCGTAGAGCTCTTCAGGACCCATTTGGGCCGCTGAAGCGGCCGCCGGGAAGCTGAGCACCGCAGCCGGCGCGAGCGTCATCATGGCGGCGGCAAAAGCCGATGCGAGCGTAATCTTCAGAGAAGTCTGTTTCATGCTTTCAATCCTGTGTATTCCAAAAGCGCTTCCGCATGGGAAAGAGCCGGGATGGCTCATTCTCCGGAGACCGGCGGCGGGAGGCGGAAGAACCGGCGGGCGTTGGCCTCAGTCATGCGGGCTGCCTCTTCAGCAGCGATCTGATGCAATGCGGCTATTTTAGCGACGGTATACGCGACAAAGGAAGGTTCATTCCTGCGTCCGCGCTTCGGTACAGGCGCCAGATAGGGGCAGTCAGTCTCTGCAAGAATCCTATCCATGGGGATCGCGGCGCAGGCGTCCTGAATTGCAACAGAACGTTTAAATGTCATATTTCCGTTAATGCCGATCATTCCGCCGGCATCAAGCGCCTTTTTGGCGACCTCCGCGGTGGAGGAGAAGCAGTGGAGAACAAACCCGGTTTCTCCGGCATTTTCGGATTTCAGAATGTCGACTGCTTCTGACTCCGCGTCCCGGGCATGAATGATGAGAGGCTTCCCGAGGCGCTTCGCGGCCTCGATATGACGGAGGAACCGCTCAACCTGCCACGGGCAGGGGGGCTTATGCCAGTAATAATCAAGGCCGGTCTCTCCGACCGCTACAAAGTTCGGATCTGCATTCGCGCTGCAGATTTCCTCAACTGTCGGCTCGTGATCCACATCCTGATACTCAGGGTGCAGTGCCCAGGCGCCCCAAAGGTAGCCCGGGTGCTGACTGAGGAGTGCCCGGAGCGGCTTAAGCTCCGGGTCCTCGCAGCCGATGACGACAGCTCCTGTCAGCCCGGACTCTTTCATCCGGGCGATCACTTCCTCCCGGTCCTCATCAAACTCTTTTGAGTTGATGTGGCAGTGGGAGTCAAAAAGCCTCATCCCGGTCATGCCGATCAGGCCTTGCTGTTCGCGTAGAGTTCTTCGATCAGCGCGAGATAGTGCTTCGTGATCACGCGGCGGCGCAGCTTCATCGTGCTGGTCGTCATGCCGTTTTCAGGCGTCCAGTGTTCGCTCAGGATACGGACAGCGCGCGGCACGCCGTACTGCGGGAACTGACGCGTGAGCTTCCGGATCCGCTGCAGCACAGCGCGCTGTGCCTGACGGCTTTCGTAGGAGGCAGGATCCTTTGGGTCGAGCGAGAGTTCAGCGCAGAAATTTTCCCAGCGCGTCGGGTTAACGACGACGAGCACCGCGACGAACGGCCGGTCCTCACCGATGATCATCACCTGCTCAAAAAGCGGATCCGACTGGATGGCGAACTCAAGATCCACAGGCGGAATCTTTTCACCGGTGGACGTCACGATGATTTCCTTGATGCGGCCCTTGATGCGGATACGCCCGCCGTCAGAGAGATCCGCCTGGTCACCGGTCTTCAGGAAGCCATCCTCCGTGAAGGTTTCCTTAGTGGCATCCGGACGGTGCCAGTAGCCCTTCATGACCTGCGGCCCGCGCACGAGGAGTTCATCATTCGCGCCGAGCTTCACTTCAATACCGGGGAGCGGCTTTCCGACCGTGGTCGGATGGTTGCCGACCGTTTCGGACATCGAAATCACCGGGGCCGATTCCGTGAGGCCATAGCCCTGGCGGAGATTGATGCCCATCGCGCAGAAGAATTTCGCGATGGAGTAATTCAGGGCAGCGCCGCCAGAGATCAGATCACGGATACGGCCGCCGAAAAGGGCGCGGACCCGGGTGCCGATCTTCGCGTCGAGATCAGGCCACGCGGCGTCATCCAGTTCCTCGCGAGGGCTGTGCTCCACAGGAAGGCTGTTCTTGCGGCAGAATCGGCGCCAGCCCACTTCTTGAGCCCAGGCGAGCGTCTGAACGGCGGCTTCGCCTTCGGAAGCGATCTGATCCACGAAACTCGTATGAATCTTTTCCAGAACTCGCGGCACGGTGTTCATCGTGGTGGGCTGCGCGTGCTGCATGTCTTCCGTGAGTGACTGAATACCGCGCGAGATCACAAGCTGAGAGCCGACTGCAACAGCGAGGTAATAAGCGACCGTTCGCTCAAAGGCGTGGGAGAGCGGCAGGTAGCTGAGTGATACGTCCTGCTCGGTAAGCGGGAGGCACTGCCAGGTCTGGCTGCAGTTCGCGACAAGCGAGCTGTGAGTCAGCATGACGCCCTTCGGGCGGCCGGTAGTGCCGGACGTGTAGACGAGAGCCGCGAGATCTTCCGGAGCCGGACGATCCGCCGGATCGATTTCATAATCTTCGCCGGCCGCGAGCCAGTCCGTCACCGCTTCAACACGCGGTGTTCCGTGGAACTCTTTTTCAGTCGGGATGTCAGAGCAGAGCACGACGGTTCCGAGTGCTGAGAGATCAAGCGTCGGATCAGCATCCCGGATCGAGTGCCAGCGGGCTTCAGACGCCGTGACGAGAGCCCGCGCGCCGCTGTCCGAGAGGACAAAAGCGCAGGCAGACGGCGTATCGATCGCGTGCATCGGCACAGGAGTCATGCCGCAGGCGAGCACAGACTGGTCAATCAGAAGGGATTCGATGCTGTTCGTGAGAAGCACCGCGACGCGATCGCCCTTCTTCAGACCGGATGCCTTGAGGGCCTTCTGCCAGCGGCGGACCGCGGACAGAAATTCCTTCCATGTGATGGAGGCCCAGGCTTCAGTCGCCCGGTCAAACCACTGATAGGCGATACGGTCAGGCCACGTGGCGGCCGTATGCTCAAGCATCTCAGGGAGCGTTCTGCAGCCCTTCGGAAATTCCGGATAGGTATTCATTTCAGTCATTCTGTATCACTCACCTCGTTTCGCGTAGAGTTCGTCAATTTCCTTCTCAAGGTTCGCGAGGATTATCCGCCGCTTCAGCTTAAGCGTCGGGGTCATTGTTCCATTTTCAATGGTCCAGGGAGAGCGTGTGAGGTAGACATCACGCGGCACTCCGTAATTGGGGAAGTTTCGGGTTGCGGCACGGATCCGCTTCGTTACGGCTTGACGGGCAGCGCGGCTTCTGAAGCTCTCCGCGTCAGTCGGATCCAGCGACAGGCTTTCGCAGAGTTTTTCCCACTCGAGCGGATTCACGACGACAAGCGCTGTGATGAACGGGCGGTTCTCTCCGACCACCATCACCTGGTTCACGAGCGGATCCATACCGATTGCCTGTTCAAGGTCATCCGGCGGGATTTTTTCACCGCTCGATGTCACGATGATTTCCTTGATCCGGCCTTTGATTCTGATCTGGCCGTCTGAATAAATCTCCGCGACGTCTCCGGTGTGAAGCCAGCCATCAGGATCAATCGCCTTAGCGGTTGCCTCAGGCAGCTTCCAGTAGCCCTTCATCACACAGGGACCGCGCACGAGCAGTTCGTCACCGTCCCCGAGTTTCGCCTGAACATTGGGCAGAGCCGGTCCGACCGTGTTCGGATTGATCGCCCCCATTTTGTTCACGGCGATAATCGGCGAATGTTCAGTCATGCCATACCCCTGAACAATCCGGATGCCGAGGCCAAGAAGGATCCGCGAGACCGCGGGATTCAGCGCGGCGCCGCCCGATACAAAGCAGTACACGTCGGGGTGCTCGCCGAACGCGCGGCGGACCACTGAGCCGACCTTCCGGTCGAGGAACCCTGACACAAACGGATCGAGAAGCGAAATCGCTCCGCCATCAACCGGCAGGTGATTCTCGCGGCAGAAATTCCGGTAGCCGACATCGACCGCCCAGTGGAAGATTCTCTGGGCTAAAGGCGGCTGCTTCTTCAAAGTCTGAAGAATCTTCGCGCAGATCTGCTCATAGATCCGAGGCACCCCCATCATCACATTCGGAGACGCGAGCTGCATATCCTGGGCGAGTGTCGCGATCGAGCGGCAGAAGACGATCGCGTTTCCCATTCCCATGCCGACGTAGTAGGTCGTCGTCCGCTCAAAGGTGTGCGAGAGCGGCAGGAAGGAGAACCAGCGATCATGAGGTCGGGGGCATAGGTGCTTCAGCACAGCGCGCACGTTGCAGAGCACGTTGAGGTGCGTAAGCATGACGCCCTTCGGGCGGCCGGTGGTGCCGGAGGTATAGACGAGGGCCGCGAGATCCCCTCCCTTCGGAGGCGGAGGAAGCGGTGTTCCGGCACCTTCTTTTAAGAAGGTTTCGAGGGGAATCACTCTGGGGTGAGCGTCGGAATCCTCAGCCGGAACCTCATCATCCGTGATCACAACGAGCTGCAGGTCGGGAAGGTCGACGCCGGACGTGCGGATGCCCTTCCACTTAAGGTACTTGTTCGTGACAAGCACCTTGGAGCCTGAGTCTGAGAGGATATAGGCCGAGGACCCCGGGGTGTCGATCGCGTGGAGCGGCACCGGGGTGAGAGCGTCGGAAAGGACCCCCTGATCGAAGCAGATCGCGTCAATCGAATTTGGCATCAGCATGGCGCATCGGTCGCCGCGGCTGAGGTTCAGTGCCGCGAAGGCCTCGCGCCAGCGCTGCACCCGGGCATCCATTTCCCTGAATGTCAGGCTGATCCAGCGCTTCTCGCGGGTGCTGTATTCGCGGAAGGCTTCATCGTCTCCCCGGTCCGGAAGGTTATGCGTGAGCAGCTCGGGGAGCGTCTGCAGTAGATCCAGGCTCTTCGCCCGGGCTGCTGAAGTATCAGTTTGCTGAGCCAATTTGTATTCCTTCTGATCTTTCCGGAGTTTGGCAGCCGCGGATCGGGGGCGCGCCGCTGCAGACTTTGCAGCTGTCCAGGGGGCGTCCCCGGCCCCGGCGCATTCACTGCGTGGACGGCTGTTCGAGGGATAACGATAACGCAACAGGGCGTTTTATGCCGGTTTTTTTAGCCTCAGGCTTATCCGAGGAATGTATTCAACCGGGCGCTTTCCGTGATGTTCGGAACTGATCAGGCGTGTTTTGCGGGATTAAAGAAAAGATAGGGATAAAAGCTTAGGTCTTATCTCTTTTTGGGTAATCCGGGGATTTCGAATCGGAATGCGGGGTTTCCGGTGCGTTTTCTGCCGGCTCCGGAGTGTCTCCCTCGGGATCCTCGCGATGACGGCCGGCAAGTCCCTCAGCCATCTGCCCGAAGTCTGACATCGCGCCGGTCAGGCTTTCCGTCAAGGCCTCACACCGGCTGATCCAGCCATTGATGGTCTCACGCAGCAGGATGAGAAAGGCGCGGCACTCTTTCGGCATGAGGAGATAAATAAGGAGCAGACAGACGGTAGCGGCCACCAGCGCTATCAGCACTGCAGCCGCTGCCCAGAGCAGAAGGGAACCGCCAAGAATCGCCGCAATGGCGGTGAGAATCCCCTTCGTCAGTTTTTCCATGCCTTAAACCTTCCGGGGCCCGTCAGAGCCCCATTCCTATCAGATAACCGTACTTCTGTAGCGTATCAGATGCCAGGCAAGGAAGGCAGTGAAAGCGACACCGGAAGCGACATGCAGGGCCATCTTGCCTCCAGGGCCGATTCCGGGGACAAGACCGAGAAGCGTGAGCGCGTAGGTCGCCGTCATGGCGCGGTTCACGTTCTGGTTCACGAACTTGGAGCCGTGGAAGGGGTTGAGGTCGCCGATCTGGAACCCCTTTGCCGGCGCTCTCTGACGCGTGGCTGCGGACTTGGCGGGAACAGGCTTCTCTTCCGGAAGAGCGGCAGAGGCGAGGGCCTTCAGCTGCTCAATATCGAGCTTTGCCGGGTCCCAGAGCAGGAGGAGGCTCCCGACCCGGGGATTGATTTCCACGGAACGGACGCCTTCAAGCCCCGCGAGGAAAGTCTTCACCTGCTTCACGGTTTCCGCGTTTTTCAGCGAAGCGTGCCGTGCCCGGAGACGCCCCGGGAAGTAGCTTCGAATGCAGTTTTCAAAAGAGTCCGTCATGATGCATTTCCTGTCAGATAGTTGCCGCGCATTGAATTCACGCAGACGCCGATCGTGGTGCCATTATGGAGCAGGGCTCCGGCAGCCGGTGTGAGTACATTGGTGAGACCGCCGGCAAGGAAGAGCGTATTGAGTCCAACGCTCGCCTTGAAGTTCGTCTGCACACGGGCCATGGCGCTGCGTGCGAGACGGATGGCCTTCGGAAGATCGGCGAGGTTGTTCGCCGTGAGCACGACGTCCGCGACCTCCAGAGCGATATCCGTACCGTCGCGGAGAGACACACCAACGTCAGAGCTTGTGAGGGCCGGTGTGTCGTTGATGCCGTCGCCCACCATGATCACTTTGTAGCCGGCGGCGCGAAGCGCCTTCACGGCTTCAGCCTTGCTTTCCGGGAGCATCTGCGCGCGGAACTCATCAATGCCGAGCCGGGCCGCGATATTCGCGGCGGTTCTCGGGTCATCGCCTGTCAGCATCACAACCTTCTTGATCCCCAGGCCCTTCAGTTCCCGGATCACGTCCACGGCGTTTTCTTTCGGCGGGTCTTCGACGCCGAAGATACCAATCAGTTTCCCGGCGTGAGCCATGTAGAGAATGCTCTTGCCCTGGTCGGAAAGCCGGATGATATCGTCAGTCATCACGCTGACATCGACATTCTCGTCCTCTTCCACGAAGTGACGGGAGCCGAGAATAATGTCACGCCCTTCAACCCGGGAGCGGATGCCGTGAGCCACGACATATTTCACCTCAGAGTCGTGCGCTTCGATCAGATGATCGAGTCCGGCTTCGCGCGCGGCCTTCACGATGCTGTGAGACACGGGGTGCGGGAAGTGCTCTTCAAGGCAGGCCGCGACTTTGAGGAGTTCATCCTCACTCCATTCACCGGCCGACACCACGTCCGTGAGGCGCGGAGTAGCCTGAGTGAGCGTTCCGGTCTTATCGAATACCACAACGTCAGCCTCAGCGAGCGACTCGAGATGCCGACCGCCCTTCACGAGAATGTTTTCCCGGGTTCCTTCCTTCATGGCAGAGAGAACGCAGAGCGGCGTGGAGAGCCTGAGCACGCAGCTGTAGTCAACGAGGAGCACGGATGCGGTGCGGGTGAGATTCCTCGTGAAGAGGAACACAAGGCCGGCAAGGAGGAAGTTGAACGGCACAATCGCGTCAGCCAGATGATCCATCCGGCTTTCGATTCCGGACTTCTGACGCTCGCTTTCATCAATAAACCGGGCGATCTGATTCAGGCGGGAATTCTCGACAGATCCGGTCGGACGGATATCGACCTCACCCTCTTCAACCACGGTACCCGCGAAAACGGGCATTCCCTTCGCTTTGCGGACCGGCAGCGGTTCCCCGGTCATCGTTGACTGGTTGACGAAGGCTTCACCCGAAACCACGGTGCCGTCAACCGGGATGGCGGCGCCTGAGCGCGCCACGATGAATTCATCGTCATTCAGAAGCTGAATGCTCTTCTGACGCACGCTGCCATCGGGTTCGCGCACCCAGACCGTGTTCACGCGGACCGTGAGCTGCTCGGCAAGAGAATCCAGAGACTTTTTCTTCGTCGCCTTTTCGAGCATGTCGCCGAGGCCGAGAAGGAGAATCACGAGACCGGCGGTCCCAAAGTCCCGCATCAGAAGTGAAATACCGACCGCTGAGGCGTCCAGCACCTCGACATTCAGTTTTCCTTTCAGGAGTTCGCTGATTCCTCGGCCGATGAACGGAATTGAGCCGATGGCCGTATGGATAGTGTTCCAGAGCGTAGGAAGCAGAGGACGCACGAAGACATAGCGTTCAAGCGGCCACCAGTTGTAGTCGGGATCCTTAGGCGCAAGCCCTCGCTGGGCTGAGGCGGGGCGGGGCGGCGCGGCTTCGGTGCGGATGCCCGCGAGCGCGTCAACCGCCGAGAGCAGTCCTTTCTCGGTGGAGTAGGTGATAAGAATTGAGCCGCAGCGCGGGCTCACCCGGACACCTTCGACGCCGGTGATCGCGTCGAGTTTTTCGGCGATCGTTTCAGCGAGGCTTCGGGTGAAGCAGTTCGCTGACCTCCAGCGGATGCGTCCCGGGATGTGATGGACAACGGTGAGATTCATGCGGAAAAGGTCCTTCTGTGTGTATCGGCCTGCACAAAATAAAACGGAGCCGGGCTTTCGCCTGGCTCCATCACACCTTCTGATTGCAGCTTTCAGGGGAAAGCCGGTCGGTATTGCTTACGGACCCGGTATCAGGCAGCAGCGGGCTTTTCAGCAGCGGGCTGTGCGGGAGCGGCTTCCTGAAGCACCGGCTCCTTATCGGAACGGCGTTCTTCAGACTTCGCCTGGGCTTCGGCGAGCACGTCAGAAATATCTTCACGGGCAGCGTCAACCTTTTCGAGAACCTTCTCACGGACGTCATAGCCGCGGGAAAGAAGATCAGAGGCGATAGGCTTGATGCCCTTCAGCTTGCCGCGGGAAACCACGGTAGCACCGATAGCACCGATAGCGATGCCGCCAAGGAGGAAGAGTCCGCACTTCACGACTTCACGGTTCATTTTGTTCTGGCCTTTAGCCTTTATAGAGTAAGTAGATTTCTTGCTGAGGCGCCTCTTCTTGTCTCTTGAAAAGAGATGATTATGAGAAGCGTTTTTATTTCCGCTATTTTACCGAAGAAAAACGGTTTTGGTAGCCGCCCTACTTTTTAGCACAGGTAGTGATAAACAGGCAATTTGTGCAGAAGATCTACTCAGAGGAGGTACTCTGGCTGGCGGTCAGAAGAGCGGCGCTATATAGAAAAGAAAAAAGAAAATGCGAAAGGCAAAAAAAAACCGGGCTTGCAGGTAAGCCCGGACACCAAGAAAAGCATGGTTCACTTTATACATAGCAGCAACAGTAGCGCTGCAGCCGCCAGCCCCTCGAAAGGAACCACGCAGGGAGAAACATCAGATTGTCCGCAATAACCCATCACGGTTCTGACGGAGGGAATTGTATGTATTGATAGGTAAAATATAATAGGTGAAAACCCTAAATAAAAGAGAGTTCCGGATTTAAGCAGTCGAATCAATGTGTAGCGGTACTCTCCCTTTTGACTACAACCTAAGGCCAGATAACGTATCAAAGTTATGATGATATAGTAAACAGAAAAAGCACAACAAATGGTGTTTTCCGCGTTTTCATTCGCTATCAATGGTGTTTATGCGGATTTCACTTCTGTTTAAAACACAATGATCTCAGGGGACTCAGAATGACAGTGGAACTTGAGCCGCGCCATATTATCAAGCGCGACGGCAGCATCCGTGATTTTGACGCGGACAAGATCGTGATCGCGATCGCGAAGGCGGGCAAGGCAACCGGAGAAATCACGGCTGAAGGCGCAAAACGCCTGACGGAAACCGAGGTGATGCCCCGGATCCGGGCTCTGAAAACCGAAACGCCGGATATTGAGAAAGTTCAGGACGCTGTCGAACAGTCGATCTTCGCGGGCGGTTTTTTCAAGACGCTCCGCGCCTACATCGTTTATCGCGAGCAGCACGCAAAACAGCGCGACGCAAAGCACAGCTGGATTGATGTTGAGTCTTCGATCAATGAGTATCTGAATCAGCTTGACTGGCGCGTGAACGCCAACGCGAACCAGGGCTACTCGCTTGGCGGCCTGATTCTGAATGTGTCAGGGAAGGTCGTCGCGAACTACTGGCTGAATTCGATCTACGCGCCGGAGATTGGGCTCGCTCACCGGAACGGCGATCTTCATATCCACGACCTCGATATGCTCTCCGGCTACTGCGCCGGCTGGTCGCTACGTACGCTTCTGCAGGAAGGACTGAATGGGGTTCCCGGGAAGGTGGAAGCCGGGGCGCCGAAGCATTTTTCTTCCGCCGCCGGTCAGATCGTGAATTTCCTTGGCACGATGCAGAACGAGTGGGCGGGGGCTCAGGCATTTTCTTCGTTTGACACCTATATGGCACCTTACATCCGTAAGGACAATCTGCCGTACGAGGAGGTTCTTCAGAGCATTCAGGAGCTGATTTATAACCTGAATGTGCCGTCCCGCTGGGGCACGCAGACGCCGTTCACGAATCTCACGTTTGACTGGGTGTGCCCGGAGGATCTGAGAAATCAGCATCCGGTGATCGCGGGCGAGGAGCAGCCCTTCACCTATGGTGAACTGAAGCCCGAAATGGACATGATCAACCGGGCCTATATCGAAGTCATGATGAAGGGGGACTCGAAGGGCCGTGTCTTCACGTTCCCGATCCCGACCTACAACATCACCAAGGATTTCGACTGGGACAGCCCGAATACCCTGCTCCTCTTCCGGATGACGGCGAAGTACGGTCTTCCGTATTTCCAGAACTTCATTAATTCGGATCTGAAACCGAACATGATCCGCTCGATGTGCTGCCGCCTGCAGCTTGACCTGCGGGAGCTCCTGAAGCGAGGCAACGGTCTCTTCGGTTCCGCGGAGCAGACGGGATCCATCGGTGTGGTCACGATCAACTGCGCGCGGCTTGGCTATCTCTTCAAGTCCGATGAGGAAGGTCTCTACAAACGCCTTGATCATTTGCTGGAAATGGCCCGCGACTCGCTTGAAGTGAAGAGAAAGGTGATCCAGCGCTATATGGATCAGGGGCTCTTCCCGTACACCAAGCGTTATCTCGGCACACTCCGCAATCATTTCTCCACGATCGGCGTGAACGGCATGAATGAAATGATCCGTAACTTCACGAACGACGAGCATGACATCACCGATGACTGGGGTCATGCTTTCGCGCTGAAGATGCTGGATCACGTCCGCAGCCGCATGGTGGAATTCCAGACCGAAACCGGCCATATGTATAACCTCGAAGCGACGCCTGCTGAGGGCACGACTTACCGGTTCGCGAAGGAAGATAAGAAACGCTTCCCGGATATTCTCCAGGCGGGTACACCGGAGCATCCGTACTACACGAACAGCTCCCAGCTGCCGGTTGGATATACGGATGATCCGTTCCTCGCTCTTGAAATGCAGGATGACCTGCAGAAGAAATACACCGGCGGCACGGTTCTGCATCTCTACATGAATGAGGCGGTGTCGTCCGCTGAAGCCTGCAGAGAGCTCGTACGGCGTGTCCTGACGACATTCCGCCTGCCGTACATCACGGTGACCCCGACTTTCTCGATCTGCCCGAAGCATGGGTATATCTCAGGGCGCCATGATTTCTGCCCGTACTGCGACGCTGAGCTTCTCGCGAAGAAGAAGGCGGAAGCCGCAGTGGCAAATGCCTCGCAGGCTGCCAAGGCTGCGTAGGCTGACTAGACTTTGAATAGTGAAACAGGAGACGAATGATGGAAGAAAAATCCTCTGAAGTGGTTCTGAAAGATTCCGAGCGTCAGAAGTGCGAAGTGTGGACTCGCGTGATGGGATATCACCGTCCGGTGCAGTCCTTCAATAAAGGCAAGGTCGGCGAATTTCTCGAGCGCAAGTTCTTCACGGAAGAGCACTGCGGTCTTGCCCGTCCGGCTGAAAAGGCGAATGCCTGAGGGACGGAGGCATGACGCCTGAAAGAGGTCCTGAAGGACTGCGGGTCGGAGCGATCACGTCATTTACGACGATCGACTTCCCGGGGAAACTGGCGGCAGTCGCTTTTATTCAGGGCTGTCCGTGGGACTGTACGTATTGTCAGAATCCCTGGCTGCGCCCCTTTAAGTTTGATCCGCAGTATGAGCACGAAAGCTGGGAGTCGCTCATCGCGCTTCTCAGCCGCCGGAAGGGGCTTCTGGATGGCGTTGTTTTTTCCGGCGGCGAACCGCTCTCAGACCCTGCGCTGCCGGCAGCAATCAAGGCGGTGAAGTCACAGGGATTTCTGGTGGCGGTGCACACGTCGGGTGCCTACCCCGCGGTTCTGAAGGAGATCCTTCCGGATATCGACTGGGTGGGGCTTGATATCAAGGCACCGCTCACTGATCCTGCGGCTTTCAGGAACATTATCCGGGTTGGCGCAGGGGAAGAGAAAACGCTCGACAGTCTGGATATTCTGAAGGCTTCAGGTGTTCCTTTTGAATGCCGCACCACCTGCCACCCGGCTTTTCTTTCTGAGGAGCAGCTGCTCGGGATTGGTGTGTCGCTCGCGGCAAAAGGCGTGAAGTCCTATGCGCTGCAGCCCTTCCGTGTGCCGCCGGGATTTGAGTCTGAGTCACTTTACCCGAACTGTCCTCCGGACTATCCGAGTCCGGATCTTCAGGCAAGGCTGAGATCGCTTTTCCCGCAGTTTGCCGTAAGACGCTAGAAGTTTTCTGAGGAGAGAGAAAAGGGGCCGGATTCCTGATTGGAACCCGGCCCCCTTTTATTCAGAGCTTCAGCAGACGCTGATTTTTACGCCTGAGCTTTCGCGGCTTTGGAGTGACGCATATGAAGCATGGTCACGGCAACGAGCATCAGCACAACGGACGTACCGAAAGAGGCAATCCAGGAGCCGTGAGTGAAACCGGCAACCAGATACCCGGCCATCGCGCAGGTGGCCACAGTGAGCGAATATGGCAGCTGCGTTGATACGTGGTCTATGTGGTTACACCCGGAACCTGCCGAAGAAAGAATCGTGGTGTCAGAAATCGGCGAGCAGTGGTCACCGAAGACGGAGCCAGCGAGCGTGGCGGAGAGGGCCACGATCATCATGTCAGGCATGACAGAGTGGGTGATCGGAACCATGATCGGGATCAGAATGCCGAACGTGCCCCAGGCCGTGCCGGTCGAGAAGGATAGGAACGCGGCAATCACGAAGATGGCGGCCGGAAGGAAGAGCGCGGTGGCGGAACCCGACTGCACCAGACCCTGGATGAACTGCGGAGTCTGAAGCATATCGCGGCAGACACCGGACAGAGCCCAGGCGAGCACAAGAATCATATTCGCGGGAAGCATCACTTTCACGCCTTCAACGAACCCATCCATATAGGTCTTGAAGGACATCACCTTGCGGCTGAGGAACATGATGAGCGTCACGATGTGAGCACCGAAGCAGGCCCAGACGAGAGCGGTGGAAGCGGAGGTGTTGCCGAGCGCGGCGAACACGGTGTGGAACTTGGGATCCTTGCCCCAGTAGCCGCCCGAGTAAAGCAGACAGAAGACCGCGAAGCAAATGAGAGCGATGATCGGGATGATCATGTCGGCAACCGTGCCTTTTTCCCCAGCCCGGTCAAGAGCGTCAGACTTCACCACACCGGTGCCGGCGCCGTTATCGATTCCTTCCATGGCACGCTTTTCAAAGGCCTTCATCGGACCGATGTCGTAGCTTGTCCAGCTGATAAAGAGGGCAAGACCGATCGCGAGCAGCGCGTAGAAGTTCCACGGAATGGCGGCAACAAACGCGGCGAGATCATTTTCAAAAGCGCCCGTGGTCTTAAGAGAGGAGCCGACAGCGGCAGCCCAGGAAGAGATCGGGGCGATGATGCAGACAGGGGCCGCGGTCGTATCGACGAGATAGGCGAGCTTCGCGCGGGAAATGCGGTGCGCGTCCGTCACCGGACGCATCACCGTGCCGGTCGTGAGGCAGGAGAAGTAGTCATCAATGAAGATGCAGATGCCGAGACCGGTCGTCGCCATCAGGGCGCCGCGGCGCGATCTGATTTTGCCGAGGGCCCAGTGTCCGTAGGCCTTGGTGGCACCTGAGAGCGAGATGCAGTACACCAGGGCGCCAAGCATTGATGTAAAGAGAATGATGGTGAAGTCAAGCTTATTCACCATGATTCCGAAGGTGGCGGACACGGTTCCCATGACAGGGTTCGCGCCGGTTCCAATGGCCCAGATCAGCGATCCGGACAGAACACCGAGCAGCAGCGAGGACAGCACTTCTTTCGTTACAAGAGCGAGTCCGATTGCGATGATGGGGGGCAGAATCGACAGCCACCCGGCGGCGTAAGGGGCGATCTCCATTTATTTATCCTATTAGAGGCAGTCTGGCCGGAAGTCCCCGTGCGGCTACAGTCCGGACGGGGAGTGCAATCCGGCGATGTTAACTGCGATTCTACTTAGCTTGAAAATGAATGTGAACATCGTTTCAGTACCAATACCAAACTTTAAAATTGAAAAAAATTATTAAAAATATGTTTTTTAAAGATTTATTGGTATAATAGAAGTTGTCCCAATATTTCTTTTTTCTCTCAGGGACGAGTGGATCATCTTAGGCGGTAACCCTGAAAAAAGGGCTCTCTGAAACCGCCAGCCCATCGAGCAGCAGACATCTGCTGAATAAAGTGCAGACCGGATCCGGTCGAAAATCTGTGCATCCACTCAAGAGAAAAATACGGCAGAACGCCTCCTGAGACAGGCGGGCTGCTCCTATAAAACCCTCACTGTTGTTTTTGCTTTTTCCGCCCGCCTTTGCCGGCGGAAAGATCCTGTAACGGCTGTCACGATGCAGTCATCAAAATGCCTCAGGATCTTCATAAAAGAGGGCTATAAATAGATTCGTCGGATGAAACCGCAAACCACGCCAGAAAAGCAGGCGTACAAAAATAAATATAAGGAAGTGAAAAATGACTAACTATCAGTATGAAGACAAGAAGACGAACAACCTCGTGAAGCAGGTAGTCGGAACGCTTTCCCGCCGGATGGGCCTCAGCGGCCAGTCTGAGAGCGGGATCAAAATGAAGACTGCTGAGGATCTCGCCTGGCGCGAATCGATCCGCAGCATTGACCTCGCTTACGGGACTGGTTCTCTCTAAGCACTCGATTCCTCCCTAGGCGAGGAATCCACCGGGGACGGGCGGATCCAAGGTTCGTCCCCTGAGAATTCAACGAAAACCCTGTTCAGCAATGAACAGGGTTTTTTCGTTACTCAGTGGTATTCCGGTATTCCGGGGAAGAAACCAACCCCGGTGATTAAGACAGATTCTGCCTTGACTCAGCGTATGACTCTCATTATTCTTCGATTTCTAGCTGTCCCTTCATAGTTCAGGCGGCTGGATGCGGCTTCAGCTGTTTCTGCAGCTGAATTAAGAGCTTACAAAGTCAAGCCGCAGCCCTAGAGAGTCTCCGCCCGGGAAAGGCGGAGAGCAAAACGACCTGCAGGCGACCCTTCCCGGGCGACCTGCGGATATTTCTTCATTCTTCTGTCCGTAAGTCCGCTTCGATGCAGTTACGCCGAAGCAGATTTTGCTCAGGGAGCTCATTCATGTCTGATGCAAAAGTAGAAACAAACGCTGCTGAACAGGCGCCTCAGACACACGAGAACAAACTGCCGGGAATCGGGGCGTTTATCGCCTTCATTCTCGCTGTGATTATGTTCTCCGGTGTGTTTGCCAAGATGCCTGATGCCTACAAGTGGCTTTCCGCCCTTGACTTCTCGACCCTCGTCGGCAAGTTCGGCACAATCGTCGATAAGGCGAACCTCGTGGGTCACGGCGGCAACGGTGCCCGCGGCGGCTTCCTCTTCGGTCTTTCCCTCGTTCCGGGCGTGATGTTCGCTCTCGGCATGATTGAAGTCCTCGCTCACTACGGTGCTCTCCGTGCCGCTCAGTTCCTGATGACTCCGCTTCTCAAGCCGCTCCTTGGTCTGCCTGGTCTGACGGGTCTTGCCCTGATTACCGACCTTCAGTCGACTGACGCCGGTGCTGGTCTCACGAAGGGGCTCTATGACGACGGCCTGATTAACCGCAAGCAGCTGGTTACGATGTGTGCCTGGCAGTACGCGGGCGCTGGCTGCATCAGCAACTACATGACTACTGTGGTCGGCGGTCTTATCGCCTGGTTCCTTGTCCCGATCTGGGTTCCGATGGTGGTTTTCCTCGTCCTGAAGTTTGTCGGCGCGATGCTCGTTCGCTTCGTGCTCTCGACCGTTTATAAGAAGGACTTCGCAAATGAGTAATAACAACGCAGCTCAGGCCGAAAAAGTTTCCCAGAATCCGTTTGATATCTTTATCGTCGGCTGCCGCAAGGGCTGGAATCTCGGCGTCTTCAACCTGATCCCGAACGTGCTGATGGCGTTCGTGCTCACCTACATGCTGACTATCTTCGGCGTGATGGATTGGATCGGCAATACCTGCGGCGGCTTTATGGCCGTCTTCGGTCTGCCGGGCAAGGCAATTCTCGTGCTCTGCGCCACGTGGCTCTCCTGCGGTGCCGGTGTCGGCGTCGCTGCCGCTCTTGCGACGGACGGTTCCCTGAACGCCCATGACATCACGATTCTGCTTCCCGCCCTCATTCTGATGGCGTCTCAGATTCAGTACATGGGCCGTCTCCTCGGAATTACGGATTGCCCGAAGAAGTACTGGCCGGTTCTGATGGTGAACTCGGTTCTGATGGCCTTCATCAGCATGGAAGTGATGCACTTCTTTATCTGATGAGGCTTCAGGATTCTGCCTGACGCAGACAGAATTCCGAAAAATCAGACATGCCCGGCTCCTCACTCAGGGGGCCGGGCATTGTTTTTATGTCTCTCCGCTCTGTCTCTCCGACTCGGACTGCGGCCGATAAAATACCGGCATCACTTATATAAAACACCTGGAGGTATCGGCAAGATGTCACATGCATTGGTTTTCATTGCGGACGGTTTTGAGGAAATCGAGGCTTTGACTTCCGTTGACCTGCTCCGCCGGGGCGGTGTGGACGTAAAAACAGTTTCCGTGGGTGGCGGAAATCTGAGAAAGGGAGCTCACGGTGTTCAGATTCTCTGCGATACGCTGCTTTCCTCCGCTGACTGGGATCAGGCCGATATGCTCGTGCTGCCGGGCGGCTGGCCGGGAGCGGAAAACCTCGGGCAGGATACCGTTCTCACGGGAAAACTGAAGGAATTTGCGGCTGATCCGAAGAAATGGGTGGCCGCGATCTGTGCCGCGCCCTATGTGCTTGGCGGTCTCGGGTTGCTGCGCGGAAAGCGCGCGACCTGCTATCCGGGCTTTGAAAAGTATCTCGAAGGGGCTGATGTGACCGGGGGCCGCGTCGAGCGTGACGGACATATCATCACGGGCCGCGGTCCAGGAACGGCTTCTGATTTCGCGCTTGAGCTCGTTGAGGTTCTTGAAGGGAAGGAAAAGGCGGAAGACGTCCGCGACGGTCTCGCCGGCTGATCTGAACATAGAAGAGAAAAGTCCCCGGAAATTCCGTTTTTTCCGTTTCGAGTTTAGAATCAGGGTTTACGCTACTCAGGTTTCTACTCATGACTCTTTTCTCTTCTTTTCGCAAACGGAAAAGGGGCCTGCGGCACGCTGTTGCTTCAGGTCTTTTTCTTGTCTGCCTTGCGGCTCTTGGGGTATCGGGCTCTGCCGTAGCTGCCGGGATCGATGCTGTAAAGCTGCAGGTGAATGTCCCTTATGCCTTCCTGCCATTGCTTAAAGGAGCGGAGGGCGCGGCGTTCGCTTCCGAAAAGAAAGAAGGAACTTTCCCGGCCGGCCGCTATCTCGATCTCTCATTCGGGAGCGGCATGGCGCTCCGCGAAGGACTTGGAGATGGCCGATACCGGCTTCTCGCGGTGACTGACGACGGCCCTACCTGTCACGGACCAGTACGAAAGACGCGTGACGGTCTGATCCCGACCCGCCTCTATCTGATTCCTGGGTATTCGCCGCTCTTTGTCGAACTGACGCTTGACCTGAAGAATCGGGTTCTGCAGGTAACCGGAATTCGCCGCGGAAGCCGGAATTCACAGCCTTACAGCGGTATTCCTCCGAAAGCCGCGCGATCCCTTTCACTCGACTTTCATGAAGAACCTGTTACCACGGGGTTTTCTCCGATAGAGCCGCGGGGCTCCGCAATCAATCCGCAGGGCATTGCTGTCACATCTGACGGTACGATCTGGGTAGCCGACGCGTCGCTTCCTTCAGTTGTCCGGCTCTCAAACCGGGATTTTGGCGAAGTCTCTCGGGCGATACCCGGAAAGGGACTTCCCCGGTTTCTCGCCTGGAGCGCCATGGAGTCCGGTTTCCAGGGACTCGCGCAGCTTCCGAACGGGAGACTCGCCACAACGATTACTCCTGAAAGACGGGCGGACTACGCGGTGATTCTCCTATCCAATCCGTCAGATTGGACGTCCCGAGCCTATGTCTATCCGAAGCCTTCTGATCTTGACCGTTTTTCTCTCAAAGCTTTCGCATCTGTCGGGGATGGAACCCTTTTCGCGGTAGAGAGCGGAGAAACCGAGCGGGGAAAGGCGGTTTCGCGCCTTGTCCGTATCAGCTTCAAGGGTGCGGATGATCTCTCGGAGTTCCCGCTTCGGGGAGGCAGCATCGTGGATACGCCGCTTCGGTACCTGAAAAGCGAAGGCGTAACGCCGGTCCGCCGGGATTTCGTGGCGGATCTGATCAAAGCCGGCGTTGATAAACCGATTTCAAGTCTGGTGCGGATAGATGATGTAACGCTTCTCGCTGTGAACGAATCGCACTATGGAGTGAGGTGCAGAGCCGCAAGTGGCGCAGCGCTGCCTTCGCTCAGGCTTTCACCGGACGGTGATCTGATGAAAAACGGCAAGGTGCTGCCGGATGAGGAGCAGGCGGTGGCGCTTCATCCGACGGGAAACAGCACAAATGCCTGGCTCCTGAAGTTTCCCAAACCGTTCACGGCTTCCCGTATCCGGTGAGATAGGTTGCCTCGGCGGCACCCTTGCCGTCGATCCAGTCATAAAGGTCAGAGAAGAGCTCTTTCCGTACAGAGATTGAACGGCGGTCCTTCCTGATCAGACCGGCCGCTTCCCACTGGGAAAAAATTCTGCTGACAGAAACCCGGGACAGATTGACAACCTGTCCGTACTGAGAGTTATTGAGGAGCAGCGGGATCACAGTCCAGTCGTCCCGAATCGGTATCCCGTAACTCGTGATCAGCACCTTGAAGAGTGTCCGGAGCCGGGACTGCGGGTCGAGAGTGAAGTTCGCGACCATGCCTTCGATGTAGCTCTCCTCTTTTGCTGTCACATCAGCGAGCACGGCTTTGCCGAACTCCGGGTCCTTGGACATCTCTTCGCTCAGAGTCCGGGGGGGCATGGCGTACACCACGCAATCGCGCCAGGCAACCGTTTCCACATTTACCCGTTCATCCACCGCGGCTGAGATATCGCACATGCTTCTTCCGGGCGGAATGAGGGAGAGAATCGAGCTTGATCCCTTGATAGCGCTCGCTATCCGGTAAACACAGAGTCCCCGGACGAGAAGAAAGGATTTCGGATTATCGCCTCCGGCTTTCAGCACCTGGTTTCGTTTCACTTTCTGAAGGACGCCCCGCCGTTCATAGAGGGAGGCAATCACAGGGGGCACGGCTGGCTGAACCCAGGGCAGGTTCTGAAATATCTGGCGCACGGGGATGCACTCCTTAAGAGGTCTGATGTCGGATGAATACCAAAAAATGTAACACGCTACCGTGTTCCTGTGATTTAGTGTAACTGCTGATACAGATTTTCTCTTCCTATTTGGGGATAATTTTTGAGTTAAGCCTAAATAGAAAGAATTAGTTCTGTTTTAGGCTGAGTAACTAATACAACACATTCAAGTGGAGAGAGAAGAATGAAGTTACTGAAGACGATCATCGCCGCGACTCTGGCGGCCGCCTGTGTTCTCCCGGCTCAGGCCGCGGATAAGACGATGAGCACCGATATCGTGGTGCTCGGCGCCGGCTGCGGCGGTACCTCTGCCAGTGTGGCAGCTCAGGAACTCGGTGCCAAGGTGATCCTGCTTGAGAAGCAGGGCATTACGGGCGGTACCTGCAAATTCTCCGAAGGCATCATGGCGGTTGAGTCCAAGATGCAGCGTGACTGGAACTACGGCCTGACGAAGGATGACGCCTTCCAGCGCATCATGCGTTACGGCCACTGGCGCGGTAACGGCCGCGTGGTCCGCGCGTTCGTGGAAAAGACCGCGAGCACGATTGACTGGATGCAGGGCAACGGCGTGAAGTTTGAGAAGCTCTTCTCTAACTATCCGGATGGTCTCTACACCTGGCACATTTATGAAGGCCGTGGCGCTGGCTGGCTCGCCAAGTATCAGGACAAGTTTGTGAAGAACGGCGGCACGCTGCTCCTGAATACCCCCGCCACCGATCTGATCCAGGGTTCTGACGGTGTTGTGCGAGGTGTGATCGCGAAGAACAAGGATGGCGACAAGATCACCATCAACGCGAAGGCTGTGATTATCGCCACCGGCGGTTTCGGTGCCAACGAAGCAATGAAGAAGAAGTATCTCCGATTCCCGGGTGTTGACGGTCTCGCTCAGACCGGCAAGACCGGCGACGGCATCCAGATGGCCTGGAAGGCCGGTGCTGCTGAAGACGGCGTTGAGGTTCAGGCTTCCTACCGTCCGGGTCCGAAGGGCGTGGGCACCACGAATCAGGTTGCCGCTTCCGCCAAGCAGCCGCACCTCTGGCTGAACCCGGAAGGCGACCGCTTTGTTGATGAAACCGTCATGCTCGAGTGGCCGTTTGCCGGCAACGCTCTGGAACGCAACGGCGGCAAGATGTGGGTTGTGTACGATCAGGCGACGCTTGACTACATGAAGAACGAAGGTATCGACCTCGGCGTCGGCGTGATGGTTCCGGTCGCGACGAAGCTTACGAAGTTCGATTCCGAGTGGGATGCCGCTGAAAAGGCTGGCTGGGCCAAGAAGGCGAATACGCTTGACGAGCTCGCCAAGATGACCGGCATGCACGCTGATGTTCTGAAGAAGAACGTTGCTGAGTACAACCACTGGGCTGATATCCGTCACGACGGTCTCTTCGCCAAGAATCCGAAGTACATCCGTCACGTGAACAAGGCTCCGTACTACGCGATTCAGCTCGTTGCCACGTCTCTCGGCACGCTCGGCGGCATCAAGATCGACGACAAGTGGGAAGTGGTCCGCAAGGATGATTCCCCGATCAAGGGCCTCTACGCTGCCGGCAACGACGCGGGCGGTATGTATGGCGACAGCTACGATCTGCTGATGGCTGGCTCCACCATTGCCTGGGCTGTGAATGGCGGCCGTATCGCGGCTGAAAACGCTGTGAAGTACATTGGCCTCAAGAAGTAAAAAGCCTCAGATTCCTGCTCCGGGATTCCCGGAGCAGTGAGTATGAAAAAGAGAAGCCCGGAGAGCAATCTCCGGGCTTTCTGTTTTAAGCAGCATCAAAGCGGCTGAGATCAGCGATCAGGCATCGATCTGGCAGATCCGGAGCGCTTTCAGAGCGTTTTCGTGATTCTCAGGGGTCGTTCCGGCGCAGAGCTCCGGTTTTACCTCAATCGCCGTTTCAGGGGCGGCGGCCTTCGCGATCAGCGCGTTGCTGATCACACAGATATCGGTACAGACGCCAGTGAAAATAATGCGGTCATAAGTCTTCAGACGGCTGCCGAGTTCCAGGCTTCCGAAGGTGGGTTTCTGGATCGTGCGATCAGCGGACGCGAAAGGCTTCAGCTCTTCGCAGATGTCCCATCCCCGGCTGCCTCTGATGCAGTGAGGTACCGGAAGACGCCGGCCTTCCTGCGTTTCGAGATAGTTTTCAGGATGCGTGTCCTGAGTGAAGAAGACATCGGCGGGAGAAGAGGATGCAGCATTTTCCGCAAGAAAGTCCCGGATGCGGGGCAGAACCTCCGCGGCCTCCCGGGTTCCGAGAGAGCCCGTAACGAAATCGTTCTGCATATCAATCACGACGATAGCGGTCTTCATGGCCATCTCCTTTAGAAAACGCGATCCGTCAGAGCGGATCAGAGTTCGGCGGACGGGTCAATCGCCTGTACGCACTTGAACTGCAGCCACACCGAGGCGCCTTTGGTCAGTTTGCCGGACGCGTCCTCAACGCCCCAGGAAATCGTCTGATCGAGCGGCTGGATCCCCATGCCGCGTTTGGCGCAGAAATTTTCCGCATGCTGCACGGTCGCTTCCTTCACCCGCATCGGATTCTTTTCGAAGGGCCAGGTTTCGGTGCGTTCGTAGATTTCGCCAAGAACCTGCTTCTGCTGAACCTGGGTATCCAGTTCAACACCCGGGTATGCGCACCCGGAGAGCAGAGCGGCGGCAGCGGCGGCTGTCAGGACGGGAATCAGCGTCTTTTTCATTGGTGATTTTTCCTCAGAGAGTGGCGTCAGTCTTACTTGTTGAATCCGTCAAACTTCAGAAGATTGTCGTAGTCGATCATGTGGCACTGATCGAGCTTATTCACGCGGACAATCTTGTTATCAGGAAGCGAAGTGAAGATGGCGCTGCAGCTGTAGTGCCCCAGATTTTTTCCCCAGGAGAAGTTCGCCTGATACTGTTTCCCCGGCTCGGGGACAAAGCGGAAGCCCGCACGGCAGAGTGCGCCGGTGTCCTGCGGCATATCGTCATCAGGTCCGAGTTTGATCTTCGGTGCGCTGCCTGGGACCCGATCATACGGAAGAGAGTACTGGATCTCGATTTCCTGACCGGCCGGAATACGGATTTCAGCCCAGCGGTTTTTATCCGGGAAACGGGCCGTGGCGGACGAAGGCGGAAGTCCGAGTGACTTTCCCTGGTTCGGCAGATCTGCAGGAGCTTTTTTCGTGATGCCGTCGAGATAGTACAGCACCTGGTTATGCTTCCCGTCCCAGGTGTAGCAGAAGTCGGCGTCGTCCTTGGTGACCGTTCTGACGGCAATCATGCCTTCACCGCCGACTCGCATCAGTGCGGTTTTCCCTTCTGTCGGTTCCACATAGTGATTCGGGGGAGGGGTAACAGCGCAGCCGCCGAGAAGTGCTGCGGAAAGAGCGGCAAAGGCCGCTTTGGAAAGACGCATCCGGATCAAGTCAGAGCTCCTAAAAAACCGACCCCTCCCATGGAAAGGAGGGGTTTCGCTCCGGCTATTTTAACCGGGGGCAGGACACTGTGGCCGCAGCCTCCGGCTGAGATGCGAGAGAGATGAGGCAAAGATCAGGCGACTTCGTAGCCGGCGTCGACGATTGCCTTCTTCAGAGCATCCTCGGAAACACCGGTGCCGCAGGCAACGGTGGCTTTGGCGCCCTCGAGATCCACATCAGCCGACGTTACACCGGCGACACCTTCAAGCGCCTTTTTGACACGCGCCTGGCAGTGACCGCACATCATGCCCTTCACGGGAAGCGTGACAGTCTTTCCTTCAAGGGGAGATGCGCCGTATCCGGCAGCTTCCACTGCCTTCACGAGGGCGTCCGCCGTGACGGAGTCATCCGCCTTCACACAGGCCTTGGCGCCTTCAAGATCGACCTCCGCGGAGGCGACACCCGGCACCTTTTCGAGAGCTTCCTTCACGTGAGCCTGGCAGTGCTTGCAGGACATACCGGTGACAGCGAGATTCAGGGTTTTCGTATCAGCCATTTCAGTTGAGTTCCTTTCTTCAGGAGTTTCAGGTTCAAGAACAGGGCAGGCTTTGGGCTCTGCCGGGATTGCTTCAGAGGCGGCAGCCTTAGGGGCGGCCGTAGACTCGGAATTCTGGAAAGCGCTCTTAAAGAAGCGAAGCCGGAGCGCATTGGTTACCACGCAGACACTCGAGAGACTCATGGCTGCGGCGGATACCATCGGGTTCAGGATAATTCCGAACGGATAGAAAAGTCCGGCCGCGATCGGAATGCCAAGCGTGTTGTAGATGAAGGCCCAGAACAGATTCTGGTGAATATTCCGGATGACGGCCTGGGAGAGCCGGCGGGCGTCCGCAAGCCCGGTGAGGCGGTTCTGCGAGAGCACGATGTCCGCTGAACCGAGGGCCACATCGGTGCCGGTGCCGATCGCGATACCGACATCCGCCGCGGCAAGTGCAGGAGCATCGTTAATACCGTCTCCCACCATGGCGACAAGGTTGCCTCCCTTGCGGAATTCCTCAAGAATCCGGGCCTTGTCTTCAGGTTTCAGACCAGCTCGGACCTCGTCGATTCCGGCCTGGCGCGCGATTGCGCGGGCCGTCAGCTCCTGATCACCGGTAAGCATCACGAGGCGCAGTCCGGCTTCATGAAGAGCGGCCATTGCTTCTTTCGCGTCGGGCTTCAGAGGATCCTGAAGGGCAATAGCGCCGAGAATCCGCTTCCCAAGCGAGAACCAGAGCACGGTCTTTCCTTCAAGGGAGAGCTTTTCAGAAAGCGCGTTTTCCTTCTCACCGAGTCCCGGTCCGAGTTCGGACATCAGACGGGCATTGCCGGCCAGAAGCAGCTCACCGTTCGCGGTGGCACGGATGCCGGCACCCGGCACCTGCATGAAGTCCGTGAGCGGGAGAGTCGCGAGGCCAACGTCAGCGGCGCGTTCAATGATCGGGCGGCCGAGAGGATGTTCGGAAAGCTTTTCAATTGAAGAGGCGAGCTGCAGGAGTTCATTCCGGTCCGAATTGTCAGAGGGAATGAGATCGGTGATCACGGGCCTGGCCTGTGTGAGCGTGCCGGTCTTATCAAGCAGCATAGTCTTCACGCGGCCCATCAGTTCGAGTGACTTCGCATCCTTCACCAGAATCCCAAGGCGGGCGGCGCGCCCCGTACCGACCATGATGGCGGTAGGCGTGGCGAGACCAAGCGAGCACGGGCAGGCAATCACGAGAACCGAAATTGCCATCGTGACAGCGAAGGAAAGATCCTTGCCGAGAACCAGCCACACGATCAGGGTCACCAGGGCGATACCGATCACGATCGGGACAAAGATCGCGGCGACCTTATCCGCGAGGCGCGCGATCGGTGCCTTGGTGGAAGTCGCTTCCTCAACAAGCGCGATGATGCGGGAGAGCGTTGAATCTTTGCCGACCCGGGTGACTTCAACCGTGAGGTGGCCGGATTTCGCGACAGATGCTCCAGTCACTTCCTTGCCCGGAGTTTTCTCAACCGGCAGCGATTCACCAGTAACAACGGACTCGTCCACCCAGGCGAGGCCGGTCTTCACACGGCCGTCAGCCGGAATGGTTTCACCGGCTTTGACAGCGAGGAGATCCCCCACCTGCACGGAGTCAATCGGCACAGTCACTTCAGCGCCGTTACGGATCACCGTGGCGATTGAGGGACGAAGTTTCGCCAGAGCGGTGACAGCCTCCGTTGCTTTTGATTTGGCGCGCGACTCCATATATTTGCCGACAGAAACGAGCGTCGGCACCATAGCGGCGGAGTCGAGGTACAGGTTGCCGAAAAGACGGCGGACTTCCTCTGTATTGCCATCAGCGGAGGCGAATGCCATCAGGTAAAGCGAGACCAGCCCGAACAGATAGGCGGTGCTCGAGCCGATCGCGACCAGCGCGTCCATATTCGGGTGACCGTTGAAGAGGGAACGGAAACCGTTGATATAGAAATGACGCTGAATCAGAAGCACAATGCTCGCGAGGATGAATAGCGTGAGCGTAACCGGGACGGCGCCGCGGGTGCCGGAGAGAGATTCCGGAAGCCAGCCCTGCATGGATCCCATGGATAGAACCATAAGAATCACGGAAATAATGGTGGACCAGACCAGGGCGCGCCATCGCGTTGCGGCTTCTTCAGCAGCTTTTTTCTCCTGACTTGTCTTGGCTTCAGGAGCGGCGCCTTCCGGCGTCGCTCCGTAGCCAATCTGGGCAATCCGGCTGCAGATGGCTTCGTTCGTGACTTTGGTCTCGTCGTACTCAGTCGTAAGAGTGTTCGCGAGCAGATTCACGACAGCGCTCTGCACGCCGTCCATTTTTCCGACTGTCCGCTCGATAGCGGCCTGACATGCCGCACAGCTCATGCCAGTGACATTGAACCTTTGTTTTTTCACTTTCAGGGTTCCTATCAATTTTCATGTAATGGACATTTTAGAACTTAATGCTAAAATAGCAATAACGATATAAATGAAATCAAGTATCCTAAGAGATATCAATAAATGACTCTGAACGCGAAGAATGACAAGTACGGATGCCCGGTGTGCGAGAAGATCGCCCGGGAGGAAGGGCTGATGAATGATGTGGATGACACGCCATACTGCCCGGTTGAAAAGACCCTGTCGCTGATCGGCGGGAAATATAAGGCATTGATTCTTTGGCGTCTGATGGAAGGTCCCATGCGTTTTTCACAGCTCGCGAGGATCGTGACCGGAGCAACACCCCGCACGCTCACGCGGCAGCTCCGTGAGCTTGAGGATGACCATCTGGTGCACCGTCATGTGTATGCCGAAGTGCCGGTTAGGGTTGAGTATTCCCTGACTCCGCAGGGGGAAAGCATTTATCCGATTCTCGCCTCGATGTACCGCTGGGGAAGCGGCTACCTGAAGGCTCATGGCAAGAAGGTTGGCTGCGCGATGAAGCCGCCCGCGGGTATGGAAACCGAGGAAGAGGATGAGGCCGCAGCGGCCTGATCTTCGCTGACCGGGCGTCTCGCTTTTATCAGAAGCAATGGGATACACTCTTGATACGTATTTTTCAGGAGTAAAGGCATGAAACTCGGTGTCATCGGCGCGGGCAACATGGGCCGCGCGATCCTTTCAGGGATTCTCGCGTCCGGTCTGATCACAAAGGACGACATTGTGGCGTCCAATCGGACTGAAGCCGACCGTGATAAGACAGAGAAGCTCGGTGTCAATGTGACGGGTGACAACACGGACGTCGCGCGCGCGGAATGTGTGATTCTCGCGGTGAAGCCGGCTAAGCTCGCTGATGTGATTCATGAGATTGCCCCGGTCGTCGGCACGGATACTCTGATTGTCAGCGTGGCAGCCGGCCAGTCGATCGCCCTCATTGAATCGCTTTTCGGAAAGCCTGTGCAGGTGGTCCGCGCGATGCCGAATACACCGGCGCTCGTCCGTGAGGGGATGACCGCGCTCTGCGCGAATAATCTGGTGTCTGAGGAGTCGTTCGCATGGGTTCAGGCTCTTTTCGCGACCTGCGGCCGTGTCGAAGTGATTCCCGAATCCCTGATGGGGGCAGCCGGCACGGTGAGCGGCGCTTCTCCCGCCTGGGTTTACATGCTGATTGAGGCGATGGCGGATGGTGCCGTGCGTGACGGAATGCCGCGCGCGCAGGCCTATAAATTCGCGGCTCAGGCGGTTCAGGGCGCAGCCAAGATGGTGCTTGAAAGCGGGCTTCATCCCGGTGAACTGAAGGATCAGGTGACGAGCCCCGGCGGCACGACGATTGAAGCGGTGCGTGTTCTTGAGGAGCGCGGATTCCGCGGCGCCGTGATTGACGCGATGGGAGCCTGCACGGCGAAGAACGACTGTATCGCCGCAAAGGCAGCCTCCGCTGTAGCGACGAAGAAAGAGGCGCAGGCGCAGGAACCTGGCGCGCTGTCCAATCTCTTCCGCGCGCTGAAAGGCTGAATCGCCGGAAACTGACCGTTTTTCGGGCAGAGAAACAAAAACCGAACCGATGTCAGATCGGTTCGGTTTTTTTTGTTGGGAGACCGGCATGCCGGTCAGTCTTCTTCTGGCGGCTCCACAAGGACAGAGCCTGAAGTGAGTTCCGTCAGATCCTTGGTCAGCGCCGGGATGGCGTCCCGGGGAATCGCGAGAACGTACTCCGCGTCCATGCCGAAATTGGATTCTGAGATGCTGGCCCGGTACTGCGGAAGAAGTCTGAGAAACTGCGTGACGTAGCGATGCTCGATCGTGACGCGGAGCGGTACGGTGACGAGCCGCTCCGCGGTGGGGAGTGTTTCGAGCGCGAACTTCACGGTTCCCTGGTACGCGCGGATAAGACCGCCGGTACCGAGCAGAATGCCGCCGAAGTAACGGGTCACCACAACCGCGATTTCACCGACCCCGCAGTGAAGCAGCACGGTAAGCATGGGGCGTCCCGCGGTGCCGTGAGGTTCGCCGTCATCACTCATTCCGACCTGGGCGGTGGCGCCGGGAGCGCCAGCGGCGAACGCCCAGCAGTTATGCCTTGCGTCAGAGAATTCTTCCCGTATCTGATCAATAAAGGCTTTCGCTTCTTCGGGAGATGTGACATGGGCCGCTGTGCAGATAAAGCGGCTTCGCTTGATGGTCTGCTCAACCCGATGAAACTGCCCGAGTGCAAGATCCGGCACCGGATAGAGAAAATCATTCGGCATAAATGAGAATGAGTATTAATTGCAAGTGTAAAGAATTGTATCTGGTTCCCTGCCAGTCTTGTATTTTTCTTAATTCCGAGTAAAGTACTCAAGTATTGAAAGGGCGCCAATTCTGGTTCTCTGGCTCCCTTCTCATGGTTTGCTTCTGGCAAGTCTCCTATATATTTTAAGCCTTCAGCCGCTCCCGGCCGAAGGCTTTTTTTTAACCCGAAACTGCGGAGACGCCTGAATTACGCGGTTTTCAGCGGTGCAGCTTGATGCGTTCCACGTAGTAGGAGATGGCAGAAATGGACATCAGCGCATAGCCGAGGAGTTCTGTGCTTTCTTCAGAAAGGCGCTTCGCGATGTACTTCGGGCCTTCTTCTGAGATGAAGAGAGACCAGAGGTGGCCGGAGCCGTAGAGGCGGGAATAGACAAGGAGCATACCGAGACCGGCGATCATGGCGACAAAGGATTGAGAGCGGACGAAATGCGCGACGCCTTCGAGCGCTTCCGACAGCCCCCGCTTCCAGACGCGCCAGAAAAGAATCACGAGGAAGACCGCGAGAACAATCTGCCAGGCGCTCTTTGAAATAAAGTCGAAATAAGCGTCCTGCTCACGGATGAAGAGTGATGTCATAAAGCCTGCCATCAGCAGGATGCCTCCCCGCTCCTCGGGGATCAGTTTCGCCAGGGTGAAGAAACTGCCCATTGAGATCAGCAGCACGATGTCCTGTACCCACTCGATCGCGGTTTCAGACTCAACCCCGTAGCGGGACTGCCAGAAACAGGCCGCAAGGCAGAGCAGATAGATGAGGCCGCCGGCCAGCACAGCGAGAACGCCGTAGCCGAAGGTTTTGAGGTTTTGCTTATCGCGAGGCGTGAGTGTCATGATTGATGAACCTGTTTCTTCTTTATTTTTTTAGCGGATAGAGGTTCTGTCCGTTTTTTTCCGAGGCGGTACATTAGCAAAATTTACGGGTTTGTGAAATTCCTGTGAAGGTATCCCTCCTGAAATAAGGGAAAACGGGGTACACGAAAAAGTGATGACGCTTTCCGCCTAAGGGTGTCATCCGGCGGTATCCTCTAAAGAAAAATTCCGTTTCAGATTAAGAAATAGTCTGTTTCCTCCTTCAGACTACGTTTTTTGGGATATTCCATGGAAGGATTTATTACTCAGGCGAGCAACTTTGTCTGGTCGCCCGCGCTGGTCGCGCTTTGTCTTCTTGGCGGCCTTTGGTTTTCGGTTCGGGGCCGGTTCCTTCAGCTGAGACTGATCGGCGAAATGATCCGGCTTCTCTTCCAGAAGAAAGTGGGTGAAGTCGGTATTTCGAGCTTCCAGGCACTCACCATGACGCTCGCCGGCCGGGTCGGTACCGGCAATATCGCGGGCGTCGCTACGGCCATTTGTTTTGGCGGTCCGGGCGCGCTTTTCTGGATGTGGGTTGTGGCCTTCCTCGGGGCGTCATCCGCCTTTGTTGAATCAACGCTTGGTCAGGTTTTCAAGGTAAATATCGACGGCGAATACCGCGGCGGTCCGGCTTACTATATCGAGAAGGGCCTGCACAGCAAACCTTTTGCTGTGCTGTTCGCTGTGGTGACGGTGCTTGCCGCAGGGTTCCTCTGCCCGGGCGTTCAGGGCAACTCAATCACGAGCGCCTTTACGCACGCCTTCGGACTGAACACCGCGGTCACAACGGTTTTTGTTATCTCGCTTCTCTGCTTCATTATCTTTGGCGGCATTACCCGTATCGCGCAGTTCACGGTCGTGGTGGTTCCGTTCATGGCTCAGATCTATATCGTTGCGGCTCTCATTATCGTCGGCGTGAATATCGACAAGTTCCCCGCGATGCTGCAGCTGGTTTTCTCGTCCGCTTTCGGCGTGAATTCGATGTTCGGCGCCATGCTGGGCACCGCGGTGACCTGGGGCGTGAAGCGCGGCCTGTACTCCAATGAAGCCGGTCAGGGTACCGGTCCTCACGCGTCGTCTGCCGCCGCCGTCTCTCATCCGGCGAAGCAGGGTCTCGTGCAGGCGTTTTCGGTTTATATCGATACGCTTTTTGTCTGCTCGGCCACTGGGTTCATGATTCTTCTCACGGGCTGCTACAACGTGATCGGTCCGAACGGGCAGACAATTGTGAATAATCTGCCGGGCGTGGAAGTGGGACCGGCCTACACGCAGGCCGCTGTCGAAACGCTGATGCCGGGCTGGGGTTCCCCGTTTGTGGCACTTGCGCTTTTCTTCTTCGCCTTTACGACGATCATTGCTTATTACTATCAGGCGGAGACGAATATTGTTTACCTTTTCCGCGGCTCGAAGCGGGGCGCCGCAATCTTCGTGCTGCGCGTCATTTTCCTCGTGGGCACGGCCTACAGCTCAATGAAGAGCGCGGATCTCGCCTGGGCCATGGGTGATATCGGCATCGGGATGATGGCCTGGGTGAACTTCATCGCGATTCTGCTGCTTCAGGGAATCGCCTTCAAGTGCCTCCGGGATTATGAGGAACAGAAACACCTGGGGCTTGATCCGACATTTGATCCGGCAAAACTCGGTATCACGAATGCCGAATACTGGACAGAATCGCAGCGTGAAACCAATACGATTCTCGAAAAATCCTCCGGTGTCGATAACCGTGTGCTTTCTACCCTGCAGGAGAAGCGTGAGCTCGAAGCCGCGAAGAAGGGTAAGAGAACCGGCCTCTTTATTGATAATGACGGGGATGACTGAGAGTTCCCCCGTTCTTCCGGCATAGAAAAAAGCGTTCGTCATTGGAAGATGAACGCTTTTTTCGTTTTCTCCGGAACAAAGTCAGTACCGGAGTAAAGCGGCCGCGCTAGTACGAGACCTGGCAGGTGAGGCCCCGGGCCCGGACACGTTCAGCGATCGCGTCAAGCTCTTCATGCGTTGCTTTCTGCAGGTCATGCGCCGGGGTATCGCGGTCAATCGTATAGATCGTGACAAGTCTCGGTCCGATCTTTTCAACTGCGTCCAGCCAGGGACCGACATACTTTTCATCGACGTTATCGACCCGCTTGCCGTCGAAAGATCCGTGAAGGAACATCGTCTGAATGATGGCGCGGTTTCCGAACCGTTCCATTGCTTCGAGGATCTTATCGAGATGCAGAGCGGCATTGGGCCGATCAACCCGCTCAATGTATTCCTCATCTACGGTGTCAAGCTTCAGCTCAGCGTTGTCGACCTTGAGAAGCGCGTCAAAAATGGGCTGACGCGTGATAAGGAAGGCGTTTGTCAGGACAGAGACCTTCGCCTTCGGGCAATACTCATCACGGAGCTTCAGAACGTCATCCACGATTTCAGAAAATTCAGGGTGACCGGTCGGTTCGCCGTTCCCGGAGAAGGTCAGCGTATCGGGGAGCTTCCCCTCGGCTTTCATTTCCTCGAGCTTTTCCCTGAGCATCGTACGGATGAGCCCCCGGCTCGGCATCTTCTGATGCGGACGCGTGTCGGCATTGAAGCCGATCTCGCAGTAAATGCAGTCGAAGGAGCAGATCTTGCCGTCCCCCGGGCAGACATTGATACCGAGAGAAATGCCGAGACGGCGGCTGTGAACGGGGCCGAAAATGGGTGATGGGAAAATTATCGTAGACATGTTTTTTTTAGGTTAGGGTCTTTGTTCCATTGTAGCCGCGGGAGTGAAAGCAGTCGGGGAAGCCTTGCGGGGTGTCGGGAACATCATTCGTAGTGCGGAATATCCGGAACTCAGGAGGCCAAGCGAGTAAAATATAGCGATTTCGGCTCCCCCTTATTTTCGAGGGTTGGAGCCTTCTCCGGAATCTGAGAGAGCTTATAAGCATGGCGCGTATTCCTTTTGGAACAACCTGGTGGGGCAAGAAGTGGCTCGATTCACTGACGCTCCTCGACTACGAAAACCGGCTGCCCCGCGGCCGGAGTTACTTTTCGACGGGTCATGTTCTCTCAAGTGAATTCGATCCGAAGGAACTGCTTTTCACAGCGAAGGTTCAGGGCTCGCAGCTGAGACCTTATACCGTGAAAATCCGTTTTCCCCGGGTGGACCGGGAGGCGGCTGCCCGCTTCACGGATCTTGTCGCAAAAGATCCGGAATTTATTTCTTCCCTTGTCGACGACAGGCTGGAGCCCCGCGTCGCGGACGTCGCAGAGGCCGCCGGACTCAGGCTCTTTCCGGAATCCTGGCGCGAATTCGGTCTCACCTGCACCTGCCCGGATTTCGCGGTGCCCTGTAAGCACATTGCGGCAGCCTTCCTTGCCATCGTCCGAGAAATTGATGCCGATCCCCTGAAAGTGCTGAGTTTCCAGGGCTTTGATCTGAAAAAAGCGCTGAAGGAGCGGGGAGTCGATCTGGAGCGGGCCGAGGGCTTTGAGCTTCCGGACGCCCGGTCACTGCTTCGCTGGAAGGCGAAGCCTGAAGAGGCTGTAGCGCCGAAGCAGGGCGGCGCGAAGGATGCGGAAACCGCGTTTTCGGCGGTTCCGCTCTATCTTGTGAAACCGCTCTCCGCCTCTCTTCTGAAGCTGCTGCCGGAAGAAACGGCGCTCTTTCCTGGAGGCCGCGACTGGCTGAAGAAAGTCTGGAACCGGATTTCAAAGCGCGCGTCAAACGCCTGGTCCCTCCGCGGAAGCCATACGAATGTCTGGGATCGCATTGACAAGGGACCTCTTGGATCCTGGGGGCCGGTTGTGCCGAAGGTGCAGATGTTCGACGATTCGCTCGACTTTGTGCGCCCCTATTCTGAAGGCATGACACCCCGGCCGCTCTCTGAAAAGCGGGCCTCCGGATGGCTTTTTGACGCCATGCTGGAGCTGGGAAACGAAGAGGCGAGAAATCATTCTGTCGGGCTCTCCGTCTGGTATCAGCTGATCACCATCGCGTTGGCCCTCATGAAGAACGGCGCTGTGGTGCCGGTGCTCGTGCGTCATCCGGAGGCTGAGAAGCCAGCCTGCACGCTTGTCTGGGAACCGGCTCTCGCGGCGGATTCCGTACGGAGTGTTGTGCTTGAAGGCGCCGCGGCGCTTGAGTCGCTTGGTGTCCGGCTGATCACGCTTCCCGAGAATGAGGAATCAACCCCTGAAGGGCGTTTCCTCGCTATTCTCACGGTTCTCATTACGGCTTTTGCTGATCACATGCAGGCAGTAGACGCGGCAGCCCGCGGGAAGCTTGTCACCGGACTATTCGGTGACCGCTACCGGTGTCTTGAAGAGGGGGCCTGTGATTCTGAAATCCATACGCTGAGCCGTTACCTCCGGCCGCTCTCCTTCTATCAGCTTCCGACCGACTGGGTGCCGGTCGTGGTTGTGAGGAGCCGGAACCGGGAGACGCTCCAGCTGAATCTCGGAATTCTGCCCGCGAAGCATGAGGCCGGAGAAAAACCGATTCTGCTGAAGACGATCCTGACCGATCCTGAGTATGAGCGGGATCGCTATGCGGTGATCGCGGGTTTCCAGATGCTGACGAGCGCCTGCCCCGAGCTCGCTGAAGTCCTGAAGAGTCAGGGGAAACCGTTCTCGATGGTGCCCGAGGATCTGAAGCCGTTCCTCTTTGAGGCCCGCCCGGCTCTTGAGCTGCTCGGAGCGCAGGTGCTGCTGCCGAAGCGGCTGAGAAAGATTTTCCGTCCGCAGCTGACGGCTGAAATATCGGGCACCGTGAAGAGTTCCGCCGGCCGTTTCCTCACGAAGGAGATGCTCGCGGATTTCAGCTGGAAGGTTTCGATCGGAAGCCGGGAGCTGACGGAAGCCGAAGCGCTGCAGCTCTTTGAAAAGAAGGGCGAGATTGTTCAGCTGGATGATGAATATGTGTGGCTTGATCCGGCGGAGATCGAGGCGATTGAAAAACGCCTGAAGCAGAAGCGTAAGCCAGGGTATCTCGAGCGCCTGAGAGGGGCTCTTACCGGTGAAATTGAAGGCGCCGGCGTTCAGGTGTCGGGCGACATCATGGAGAAGCTGCGTGAAATCAGCCGCGAGAAAGAGATTCCGGTGCCGGATGATATCCGGGCGGAGTTGCGCCCGTATCAGAAGCGCGGCTACTCCTGGCTCATGAAGAATTTCCGCCTGGGGCTTGGATCGCTGATTGCGGATGACATGGGACTCGGAAAGACGCTTCAGGTGATCACAGCGCTCGATGAACTGAAGCGCGAAGGCGAACTGAAGACCGGGAAAGTCATTGCGGTCGTGCCCGCGACACTGCTCACAAACTGGGTGCGGGAGATACGGAAGTTTGCCCCGAATCTGACAGCCGAGATTTATCACGGATCGGACCGGAAACTGGGTGACCCGGATAAGCGCCCTGATGTGCTTCTCACGACCTACGGCACGCTGAGACGGGATTCCGAGCAGCTTTCGAAACTCTCGTGGCGCGTCATGGTGATGGATGAAGCCCAGGCCGTGAAGAACACCGGAACCGGTGCCTATGCTGCCGCCTCCTCCTTTCCGGCGGATCGCGTGATCGCTATGACGGGTACACCGGTTGAGAACCGTCTGATGGAGTACTGGTCAATTTTCTCGATTGTGCAGCCAGGGCTTCTCGGCACGGCGTCCGACTTCCGGGAAAATTTCTCGGTTCCGATTGAGAACGAACATGATCCCCGGGCGGCCGAGGCTTTCAGAAAGCTTGTCGCCCCCTTCATGCTTCGCCGTATGAAGACCGATAAAGCGATTATCAGCGATCTGCCCGACTGCATTGTGCAGGATGTTATGACGACGCTGCTCCCCGAGCAGGCGTATCTCTACCAGGAAACTCTCACGAGAAATCTGGATGCGATCAGCCGTGCTGAGGCGAACAGCCGCGATAAGCAGGTGAAGCGCCGGGCGCTGGTTCTCAAGCTCATCACGGAGCTGAAGCAGATCTGCAATTCTCCCTCTCAGTACAACAAACAGTGGTCTGAGACACCGGACAGCGCCAAGGCGGAAACACTTTTTGAACTGCTTGATGAGTGCCGTGAAAACGGAAGAAAAGTTCTCGTCTTTACGCAGTACCGGGAAATGGGAGAACTGCTGCAGGGGTGGATCGCGAAAAAGACCGGTCGGAAACCTGAGTTCCTGCACGGCGGGGTAAGTGTCGCGCGCCGCGCAGTGATGGTGGATGACTTCCAGAATAATCCTGACAGCCATATCCTTCTTGTGTCGCTCAAAGCGGGCGGAACCGGTCTCAATCTCACTGCCGCCTCCGTCGTTATCCATTACGATCTGTGGTGGAACCCTGCGGTGGAAAGCCAGGCAAGTGACCGCGCCTGGCGTATCGGTCAGCAGCGCGATGTGCTGGTGTACCGTTTCGTCACTGAGGGAACGTTTGAAGAACGAATCAACGAAATGCTGACGGAAAAGCGCCGGATAACGGATCTCGCGGTGTCGAGCGGTGAGAACTGGGTGGGCGATATGAGCACGAGCGAACTGCGCGCGCTCTTCAGTCTGTCCTAGCGGATTCAGGCGCTGTCTCCGGGGCAAAGGAGAATCTGATGAAAACGTTGAAGACTGCGGCCGCCTGCGCCGCTCTGATGATGACGCTCGCGGGGGCCTCGGCGCAGGCTTTTGCTGCCGGAACCTCTTCCCAGGCGCTGGGTGAGTGTCTCTACCGGAACGCGACGCCTGACCAGAAAACCCAGCTGATTCAGTGGGCTTATGTGACGATCGGAAAGACCGATGCCGCGAAGAGCGTCCAGGCGATTCCTCAGGCCAAGACCCAGGCGGTGACGCAGAAAATGAAGAGCACGCTGACGACGCTTCTTCTTCATTCCTGCCCGAAGGAAGCGGCTCAGGTGCTTCTCACGGATCCGAAGAATGGCTCCATTGACGCCATGGAAACCGTGACCTCGCTTATGCTGCGGGAAAAGGTCCGCGATCAGGTCGGTAACGTGCTGGATCTTCAGTCCGCGGGCGGTGCGGCGAGCAAGGCAGGTGAACTTCTGAAAGGCGTTGGCTCTTTCTTCGGTAAGTAAAATCCGACATTCGGACCATAAAAAAACAGCCTCCGGAATCACATCCGGGGGCTGTTCAGACGGGAGGACAAGCTCCTCCTCGTACAGAATTACTTGCGGGCCTTCGCCTTGCGGGCAGGAGCCTTCTTCTTCGGTGCGTTGACAGCAGCCTTGAAAGCAGCGCCCGGGATGAACTTCGGCACATTGGTAGCGGCGATCTTGATCGGAGCGCCGGTGCTCGGATTGCGTCCCGTACGGGCGGGGCGGGCCTGGAGCTTAAACGTACCGAAGCCGACCAGCGTCAGCTTTTCATCGGCCTTGACGGTTTCAACAACAGCATCGAGAACGGTCTGCAGAACGCGAGCGGCTTTGGCCTTCGGAAGTTCTTCGGCAGCTGCGATCTTTTCAACGAGCTCTTGACGATTCATAAGCGGTTCTCCTTTAACCGGCAGCTTTGGGCCAATGCCCGGCCGGCTGATTTTTAGAAAAAATACAAAATGAACCAGGGCCGCAGGACGCTCGAGAGATCAACATCGACTTTAAGCTGTCAGCCGAAAGCGGATCGCCTGAAATCAGCGGTTTCCGCCCGGAAAGCGGTCCACACCGAAAAACGCAGGTGTTGAATTGATGTTAGCTGAAAAAACCGCAATTGAACACAGAAAAACCTCAGAAACGCCTGCTAAATAAGGGTTTTAGCTGGAAAAACAGCAAAAAAATGCCCTGCGTCAAAAGTAATCCGGTGTTTGACCGAGAACAATGCCCGCAAACCGCCTAGAAAAGGGCCGCGACAAGCGCTGAGTCTTCCGGATAGCGGGCGGAAAGCTTCTGTGCTTCGCTGCGTTCGGAAGGGGAGGCGACAGCTTCGAGCGCTCCGATCATATCGCGTCCGAGTTCACCGTCTGTCTGCTCCTGAGCCCGAAGGGTCAGTGCGAGAGCTGAGGCGATGTTCTGCTCCACACCGTCTCCGCGCTGCAGTGCGGAGGCAAGAAAGAGAAGGGCATTCGGATTGCCCTGGGAGGCGGAGGCCTTAGCCCAGCTGATCGCCTTTGCGGGGTTCGCCGCGACGCCCCGGCCGATAGCGTAGAGAAGAGCGAGACGGTACTGGGCATCGGGAAGGCCGTCAGAAGCGGCTGCCGTGATCCACCGCACAGCCTCTTTTTCCCGGTTTTCTCCCCGGGATTCTTTTTCATTCGCGTAGAAAAGCCCGAGCTCGAGCTGAGCCGGCGCGTAACCCTGGGATGCCGCGCGGCGAAGCCAGAGCGCAGCCTGTACGGGATCCGGCCGGCAGCCGATTCCGGTTTCATAGCATTTGCCGACTTTGAGCTGTGAAAGCACATGCCCCTGGGCACCGGCGAGGCGGTACCAGGTGAGAGCCCCGTGAGGATCCTCAGGTGTTCCGAAGCCGTGTTCCATCGCAACCCCGAGGTGATACTGAGCGTCGGCGTTTCCTGCCAGAGCTGCTGTATGGAAGAGTTCCACCGCGCGTTCAGGATTGGGATGAACACCCTGACCCCGGGCGTAGAGAAGCCCAAGCAGCGCTTCACTTGCCGCATGATCCCGGGCTGCGGCCTTGCGGAGCCACTTGACGGCTTCGCGGTTCTCCGTGGAAAGAGTATTTCTTGAGACAAGGAGCTTCGCGAGTTCGTACTGCGCCTGAGTGTCGCCGGTTGCGGCGGCACGGGCATAGTCCTCGATCGCTTCGGCTGAGCGCCGGGTCGAAGCACCGGGCGTCCCTTCCAGCAGTTCGAGGACTCCCTGATCGCGCATCAGTTTCTCGCGGCCCGGTGCCGGGAAAAGACTCTGCCCGATTTCCCTTGCTGTTTTTGTCATCCTGCGGCGTCCGCCTTCTCAGTCGGTATACGGAATGATGCCGATCAGCTGCCAGAACATCTTGGCGATGTAGAAGAGCGCGGTCCAGGCGGCGAGACCGAGAACACCGAAGGTAATCGCTTTTGAGGTCGGGACGCTGACGAGGCGCTTGGAGAGTTTTTGAGCCTCGCGGATCCGAATCGCGTGACGGAAGCCGCAGGTTGCGGCCCAGCCGACAAGCAGCACAATGTCTACGATGAAAAGCGTCAGGCCCCAGCCCGGACGGATCGCGGCGATCGGCTGAATGATGGCCGCGATGGCGAGCAGGATCATGCTGAAACGCTCCCAGAGAAAAGCGGCGTCCGCGCCTTCCTTGTCACCGATGTGCCTCAGATCGGTTCCCTGCAGCATGGTGCCGAAAACGGGAGTGAAGATAATGGACAGCCACAATGCGGCCCAAGGGTTCCAAATCTCATTTTCGTGATTCCGTTCCGGGGCGGAATTGGTGGCCATCGGCTTGCTCCTTATAAGAAAACCCCATCATTTTACCTGTCCCAAAGCGGTCTTTCTCATCTAAGGAACGAGAATTTTGTGTCATACCACCTTTAAGAATTAGGTAAAAAGGAGTAGAATGCTTTTCGAAGGGAGCGCTCCGCAACGTGGCTCTCCCCAGATGCATTTTCATCTTGCGGATGATGATGTATTTGCCGGTTCTCCGTTATCGGGGGATAGCAGTACGGAGAATCGGCTGTGATCTTGATTCCCGGAGCCGTTTAACGAGCTCCGGGATTTTTTTCAGAAAGTGAGAAAGCGCCTCCGATGGCCCGGAAAGCGTCTTCAATCGCTTCCATGCTGGCGAGATCCCGATCCAGATCTACGAGTCTCTGAGCCTGCGTCTGGGTGACACCAAGAAGACGGGCGAGATCCGAAAGCCGCCAGCGGTTCTTCAGCATGTAATTCCAGAGAATAATCTTCGCCTGTACACGGACAGGCAGGTAGACAAGGCAGGTGGCGCTCCGGTCTGAGGTGACTGGTATCGGTTCGTGTTTTTTCCGGTAGGTCTGAAGAGCGGAGGCAAGGTTTTCTCTGACGAAGTCAAGCGCCTCAGGGCGTGACGGCTGTACCGTGAAGAAGGCTGGGATATCGGGGCAGGTCGCTTCGACACTGCCGTTCGGGAGATCTCTCAGATTGACTCGATAGTGCATGGCTGGCAGCAGGTTTCAGATTCTGAGTTAAACAGGATTTGCTTATTTTACTTTGCCAGCCAAGGTGAAAAATCAAAAAAGATCCGGCACAGGTGCCGGATCCAAAAGCGAAGTTTCTGATCTCAGGCAACGCTGATCAGCTGAGCAATCGGCGAAACACCTGAAAGTGAATCTGCGGCGAGAAGCAGGTCTGCCGCTTTCTCAGCACCCTCGTCACCCAGCGTTTTCTGCACAGCAGACACAAATTTCTGCCGGATGACGGCGGGATCCGCGGCGTCGTTTGAATTCCAGACTTTTTCCGAGAGAACGGTTCCATCCGAAAGCGTTACTTCGACTTCGGCGACGCGTCTCGGGAAAAGTGACGTAGCTTCAGGATCCTCAGTCACTTCAACCTTTCTGGCAAGCGCGAGCTTTCTTTCATCGGCTCTCGCTTCAGGCGTGAACTGAGACAGGGTGACCGCTCCATCCGTGATTGCCGCGGCAAAGCACCAGGGAAGCGAGAATTTCGCCTCATCCTCCGTGCCATATCGGAATGCGCCGGTCACATCCACAGCGACACGATAGGTTTTCACGCGTACCGAGCGGATGGTATCCGGATCAAGCGGATGCTTTTTCATCAGGCTGAAAAGCGCGTCAAGCGGTGAATTCGTGTGACCGCAGGAGGCATACACCTTAAAGAAAGCCGTATCAGAAACCAGTGTTTCCTCAGACGGATTTTCCAGGTTCTCCGGATGAGGATCCGAGCATGTGGCGGCTACAAACCCCTTCTTCCCGAGAAGTGCAGAGTGTGATCCGGTGAAGCCGGACTGTGCGAGAAGCGCCGCATCGATCCCGTTCTGGCAGGCTTCTGCGATATTGAGGGCTTTGGCGTGGGAGCCAAATGATTCGATGAGACCGCCTGCCATTGTGGCAGCGAGTCCGATCGCGTTATTGGCAGCTTCCTCGTTAAGGCCGAGAATGCTCGCCGCGGTGGCCGCAGCCGCAACTGTGCCGACAGTTCCTGTGGTGTGCCAGGTTTTATAGTGCGAGGGATTCACGGTCCGTCCGAGACGCGCAAAGGTGTCGTAGCCAATGATGACGGCTTTCAGAAAATCAGCCCCTGTCGCGCCGGTTTTTTCTGCCAGTGCGAGGGCCACCGGAATCGTGACTGAACCCGGGTGCCCGATCGCTGTGCGGTGTCCGTCATCGAGCTCACAGACGTGACCTGCCACCCCATTCAGAAAAGCGGCGGATCGGGCGGGAAGGCGGTCATCAAGTCCGATAGCGGTGGATTCCGCCGCGCCGCCGACCGAGCTGAGATACCTGCCGGCGATCACGGTCTGTGGGTAATGGGCGCCGGCGATCGCGCAGCCCGCCCAGTCAAGGATACGGAGTCTAGCGTCCGCCTTGAACTTTTCAGGGATCTTTTCCAGACTGCAGCCCGAAATAAACCGGGCGAGACCGGCCTGAAGCGGTTCTTCCATAATTTCGTCTCCTAAAGAAAAGAGGAGCCGGATTGTTTCCCGGCCCCTCTGTTCAGATTTCGGATCAGTAGAAGATCACGAACGTTGCGATGAGATAGACCACCGTGGTGATAGCGAGCGGTATAGCGTTCCGCTTAACAACACGGAAGGGCGATACGTTCGCGAGTCCAGCCACAGCGACGATTGCGCCGGTCACAGGGGAAATCGTGCGGCCCATGCCGGTCATCGTCTGCAGCGGGAGAAGCATCGTTGCCGTGTGGATTCCGTAGCGGGCGGCGATTTCCGGAATCAGCGGAGCGAACGAGAAGAAAGGCGCGTTTCCGGATCCCATCAGGAAGGAAACGATGCCAATCACGAGCGCCATGGCGAGCACCATCGGGATAGCGCCGAGGCCGACAGACTGTGCCCCATCGATCAGCGTCTTGATGGCGCCGATCGAGATAAGGCCTTTGCCGAAGACCTGGCCCGCGATGATGAGGGAGATCACGACTGTGAGCGCGTTGCCCATGCCCTTGAAGAACTCACGGAGTCCGTCCATGGTGTCCATGACGTTCCGCGTACGGATAACGTCGAAGATCATGGCAACCATCACGGAGAGCACGATCGCGGTCGGGACGCCGACCTTCACGTTGATGCCGTACTGGCCGAGCACCACCGGGTTGAAGAGCAGCAGGATGAAGAGCGGGAGCATCGGAAGGAGAGCGTAGATCTTCGGGATCCGGGCTTCTTCAGAAGCTTTCTTTTCATCCATTTCGAGCGCGGCCATTTCTTCAGCCGTCAGCGGCTCAACGCCTTCCTTTTTATCCCAGTAACGCTGGGCAAAGTACATGGAGATCAGCATCGAGAGCAGCATGAACGGGTAAATGGGCATCTGCCAGTGGAAGAAGTAATCCGCCCATTCGATATTCGCGGTTTTCGCGGTGAGAAGGCAGTTCGCGGAGCCCGGTCCAAGGTCGAAGAATCGGCTTGCTGCGATTGTGCAGACAGCCGTCATCTTCGGGACGCCCGCGCGGATCATGACCGGGTAGAGGGTCACCATCATCATGAGGGCAAGCCCTGCGGCGGACGGGATCGCGAGACCCACGATCTGAGTCACGATGAGCCCCATGCCGGCGAGGACATAGGGAGACTTCACGTACTTCAGGGGACCGCCCACAACGTCATAAAGAGCGCGGCCCGCATGAACGCGGTCCATGTATTTCGCGAAGCCCGCCATGCACATGATGGAGAGACCGAGTTTCGCGAGAGTCGTGGACATGACATTTTCGACGACAAGGAAGATGTCGAAGAAAATGGAACCGGAACTCTTTTTGAGGCCGAGTCCGAGGCCGATATCGCCGAAAGCAGCAATGGCAAGCAGCACCACGCCCGCGACAAGAAGCACTGCCGGGGCGTAAGCGCGCTTGACAATCAGATAGCCGGCCGCGACGGTGACAATGGCAGCTATAGTGAGACCAAGCATAGGGGTACCGTATGTATGGATCAGGGAGTGACCGGCGGATTTACCGCGGGTCTGCTCCTCTTTCAGTTTTTGGGAACCGGGAAGGGAAATTCCCTTCCATCGGTTTGACAGAAGAAAGCCCTGAGACTTACTTCACGGTGACCTTGGGAGACTCGGCGATGCACTCGTCAGTCAGTTCCTGGCCAATGCCGGGCAGATCCGGAATCTGATACTTGCCGTTGACGGGCATGTAGTCATACTTGCAGGTCCGGCGGTTGCCTTCGAGCAGCGCATAGCGGTGCAGTTCGTGGATCGCGAAGTTCGGGATTGCGGCCTCGAGCTGCAGGGACGCGGCCGTCATGATCGGACCGCCGCAGACGTGAATCTGTGCGGTCGTGTCATAGATGTGGCCCATATCGCAGATCTTCTTGCCTTCAGTGAAGCCGCCGCAGGTACCGAGGTCCGGCTGGATCAGATCAATGATGTGATTCTCGAAGAACGGGCGGAATCCCCAGCGCGTGAAGACGCGTTCACCCGCAGCGATAGGAATATTCACGTTGTCGTGCACTTCCTTCAGCTGCATCGGGTTGAGGCTCATTACCGGTTCCTCGTAGGCGGAGATCCGGAATTCCTCGATCATGCGGCCGAACTCGATGGCGGACGTGGTATCCGTCAGGGAGTGAGCCTCAACGATGATGTCAATCTGATCACCGACCGCTTCGCGGATTGCCTTCAGGCGGTCATAGCCCACGCGGAGATCGCGGCCCGCAAAGCAGCCGTAAAGATTGCGGCGCTTCGCATACCCCTCGAGGTCGATTTCGTTCACGTCAACCTTGATGCAGTCATACCCCTGCTCGAGCGCCTTTTCGGCTGCCGCGGCGTACTGAGCGGGAGTGACGAGAATGTCTTTCTTTTCGGCGTTGCCCCAGCCAAACTGCAGCTGCGAGGCATACGTCCGAAGCTCATCGCGGCACTTGCCGCCGAGGAGCTGATAGCAGGGAACGCCGAGAGCCTTGCCCTTGATGTCCCAAAGCGCTACGTCGATTGCCGACATACCGGCAGAAACGACCGTGCCGCCGCCCTGACCCCAGAAGGTTTTCTTCTGGAGCTTGTCCCAAATGAATTCATTCCTCATCGGGTCGAGCCCGATAAGCAGCTTCGCGAAATCCTGAGCCATGCCGAAACCGGCAGATGCGCCTACGCCATAGGCAAGACCGACTTCGCCGAAGCCGGAAATGCCTTCGTCCGTATTGATACGAACGACGACGGGTCGCCACTTGGCAACAGCGGATTGAAGCGGATTCTTAACGTCAATTATGTCCACACTGACGATTTTCATTTATGAATCTCCGATGTATTTGCGGTGGTTTTCTTGATTGAAGGGAGGTGTAGATCAATAATTGAACTTCACCTCAAAGACGCCGGCTTTTTAGTGACTCAGCCGATCAATTGTGATGTATCGCGGATAATAGTAATCCACTTTAGAACTAATTGATAATACCTATTAAGAGATAAAGAACCTCACCTTCCAAGAAAAGAAAGGTGAGGCGTCGGAAACTATTTCACGAAACTCACGAGCACCATGATGACAGGAAGTGTGAAAGTGAGTGCGGCTACCGTTACCCCAACTGTGGCAGAGGCGAAATCAGCCGGTCCGTCATGAAGCTTTGCCAGAACCCCGAGCATCGGGCTTACCGGCATAACGGAGGAGAGAATCAGGATCTGCCGCATCATTGGATCCATAACAAGAAGCTGGGAGATCAGGAACATCACGAGCGGCTTATAGACATTGCAGCCGAAAAGAATGATCCAGGTTTCACGCGGGAGATGTTTGAAGCGGGCAAAACCGATCTGCTGCACCGTGATACCGATAAAAATGAGAGCGAGAGGTGAGCAGATCTGGCCGATCAGCCGTGTGGCGAGCGAAATGGGCTGCGGGATCTTGAGGTCAATCGCTACGCAGAGAACGCCGATCAGAAAACCGATTAGAGGTTTTGTAAAGATCATTTTCAGGCTTTGCCTGGAAAAGAACTTTGGGGCTGGTTTTCCGGTATGCCGAACCCCGTCAAGCTGCACGTTATAGAGCCCAATGGTCCAGACAAATATCACATTTGCGAAGAAGTAGACGAGCAGGTACGGGATGCCCCGGTCTCCGAACATGGCGTAGGTCACCGGAATGCCGACGAAAAGCAAAGAGGAGCCGGAAAATTCAGCGATAAAGGTGCCGTGCCATTCATCTCTCACCAGTCCCGCTTTGCAGATCAGCCAGGACGTGACGATGTAGACCGCGAATGCCATGAAAGGAAGCCCCGAGATGCGGAGCAGTTCCAGCAGCTGCGCGTGAGTGAATTTTGAGGTGATCGAATAGAAGAGAAAGAAAGGGATCGCGAGACCGACAATCTTGGATACGAGTCTCTTTCCCGCTTCGTCATACCAGCCCTTGGCCGATGAATACCAGCCGAGACCCGCTACGCAGACGAGAACAAAAACCGCGGAGAGAGCATGCAAAAACGCGTCAAGCATAAAGAGATACCTCCGGAGCAGGGCTCGGCCTGAGGCCGGACTGGCTCCGGACAATATGCTCATCCGGTAACCTTCCGCATGTAACAGGCTGTAACCAGTAACCTCCGAAGATTCTAATCCTTTGGGAGGATGAGTGATATTTTGTAGTACAGAATAAAAAATACAGAGCGGAAAAACAAGGCAAATTTCCTCTCGGTCCTGGTCTGAAATGTGGAAAGTTTTCTTTTTCTTCCTGTAGGATTACCCTATGAAAGCGCAGTGCCGGGCAATCCGGCACACACCGCGTGAGACACCAGATGGGAGGGCGACGCATGATGGCGGCTGATACCGTGCTGCAGCAGTATTTCACTGAACTTCAGAGCGAAGTGAAGGCCATAGCGGTCAACGCCGATCTGGAAACGGCCTATACGGAATTGGAGGGCGCCTTTACTGAACAGGTCTCGCGGCTGATGTCAGAGATGGGGCTTCTCGCGGCGGAACCTGAGCTCTGCCCTTTCCAGGGCACGGTGAACGGCGCTGTGGCCCGGGTATCGGCCTACGCGGTGTCGGATGACCTTGACCGGATGGATGTCTTTGTGACGCTCTATGAGTCGTCAAGTGAAGTGTTTGAGGTCAAGGCGGATGAAGCGCAGCGGGCGGCATCCCAGTGTCTGCTGTTTCTGAGAGCCTGTGTGGATGGGACGCTGACGAACGAAATCCCTTCAGGCGGCCGGGCAGCCGCTTTTGCTGCACTCGTCGAGTCATGCTGGAAGGGACTCGATCAGATCCGAATCTGGATTGTGACAAACGGTCTTGTGAAGAACGCCCGCTATAAGCCTCAGGAAATTGCCGGGAAGCTTGTCACGCTCGAAGTCGTAGACCTGCTTCGTCTGTCACGCATGGCGCTTGAGGGCGAAAAGGGCGACCCAATCAACGTTGATTTTTCCCGTGAATGCGGAGAGGCGCTTCCCTGCGTTTTTTATTCTGACGAAAAGGCACCGTATGACACGGCGCTCTGCCTGCTCCCAGGCGAAGTGCTCCGTTCTCTTTATGAAAAATACGATGCCCGGCTGCTCGAAGCGAATGTCCGATCCTATCTTTCGATTCAGTCGAAGGTGAATAAGGGAATGTTCACGACGCTCAAGGAGCATCCCGAGGATTTTCTCGCCTTTAATAACGGGATCGTGATTGTGGCTGAGCAGCTGCAGCTTTCGCGGACTTCAATCGGCACAACCGGAATCAAGGTGCTTGCGGGCATCAAAATCGTGAATGGCGGGCAGACTTCGGCGACCCTTTTCTTCGGCAAGCGCCGTGACCGGACTCTCGATCTGTCACATATCCGGATTCCGGCAAAGATTATTGTGCTGAAGCCTGAGATTGGAGACCACGCAGACGCGTTTCTGACGGATATCGCCCGTTTCGCGAATACGCAGAATAATGTCCGGGCCTCGGATCTTTCGTCCTCTTCGCCTTTCCACCTGGGACTTGAGCACCTGGCCAGGACGACCTGGTGCCCCGATGGAGAGCATCAGTGGTTCTATGAGCGCACTACAGGGTCGTACCGCACGATGCTTGCGAAGGAGAGAACGCCGGCCGAAAGAAAGCATAGAAAACAGCTGATTCCACCTTCGAACCGTATTACTAAGCTTGACCTCGCAAAGATCATGAATGCCTGGTTCGGGCGCCCGGAGCTCGTCTGTCTTTCCCCGCAGAAAAATTACGCGCTTTTTATGAAGGCGCTGGATGATCAGGGAGGGGCTGACCAGCTGAAGCTCACCCCCGGGACATGGAAGGATATTGTCGCGGTAGCCGTGATTTTCCGTGAATGTCAGAAGATCGCGAAAAAGGAATTCTCGGGCAGCAGTCTCGTTATCACCGCCTACACGGTCGCTATCGCCTCCCGAAGGCTTGCAGGAAAGCTTCGGCTCAGGAGGCTTTGGGAGCAGCAATCGCTGTCCCCTGAGTTTCTGGCTCAGCTGGAAGCCTGGGCGAAAGAGATTAACGCGACACTCAGACTTTCCTCTTTGGGCAAACCCATTTCTGAATGGGGGCGGGACCCGGAGTGCTGGAAGTTTGTCCAGGAATCGATTGCGCCAGGCTACGCCCCTGGTATCCCCGAACTGGAGGAGCAGAGGAGCGCTCAGACGTCTGAGCAGAGTGTGTCCGGTCCGCTTGCCGCAGAAACGCAGACGGATGTTGCATCCTCCGCGGCCAAGGGAGAGAGCTGATGGAGTGGGTCCGCAGTCTGATCCGGAAAGCGGCTGCGCTTTTCAGCCGCGGCGCTCCGTCTCCCGCTGAAAACACTGCTATACCCGCCGAGGTCCCTGAGAGGGAGAAAGAGACGCTGATACCGGAAACGCGGCAGGCAGAGACTGTGTCTCCCTCCCGGCATTCCGGCAATGAGCTGAAGAGTTTTGAAACGCTTCAGCCCGGTGAACGCCGGGCACCGATTGCCTACAGCCCGGATCCCCTTCCGACTCAGGACAGGAAAAGCAGGATAGCCGCCGTACCAGGCGTTACCTGGGTACCGGACGACTCAGGCAATGTGATTCTTGGCCGTGATGACCGCTTTCGGGAGCAGGAGCGGGAAGTCCAGGAAGCCTTTACCCGGTATAAGGGCAGGTATGGGACTTATGTGCCGGGAAACGATGAGCCTGATGTCTGGGAGGATGATGAGGAGGATGAAGCCGAAGAGGTCAGAGTCCAGACGAAGTCCTCAGTGTCAGGTGATAACAGCGAGCAGATGTCATTCGATTTCGATCGGCCTATGCGGTCCGCACAGTCTTCGAAAAACATCAATGAAGCTGTTTCCCCTGGCCCGCAGCAGCAGTAAGTGCGCCTCTCGGAGAGCCTTTTCTCCGGGCTTTGGCGTCCTGATATGATGTTTCAAACGTAGTTCTCCGGCAGGCTTCCCGCTTCTGGGCAGCCGTTTTCTCTGGGTGGATGGATTATGCAGGAAGTATCGATTGAGAAAAGAGGGCGGCAGGCGGCCCAGGCAAAAGCGCTTTTCGGTTTTGCCCGGGAATTGGGCAGAGTTCGCCGGGAAAACATCATCTGGCTTGATCGCCATCCCTGGTTCCTGAAGTTTTCATCCATTGATCCAAAGCTTCCGGGGGTCAAAAAATGGACACCGGAATCCCGGGAGCCGAATCTGCTGCTGTCAGTTGAGCAGCTCCAGCTTCCGCATTGCCCGGAGCCCCCGGCGCTGCTTCGGGAGGCAGTGGGTGAAGGATGGGAAAAACCGGAGTGGGAACCGGGAAGCGAACTGATTGAACGCGCCGCTTCGGATGAAAAATTCGGGGAGGCCTGGCTCGACTGGGGCGGGGCGAGAAAGGACTGGCTTCTTCACTGGGAGGCCGTTTCAAAGTCTCTTGATCTCTTCCAGATGCTCTATCAGAAGAGCCGCGAGGTGGAGGACAGCAATCTCAGGCTGATTGCCAAGGCGGGATCTATTTCCTTCGCCAGCGACGACGCACACCTCGCCGCACGTCATCCGGTGCTTACGCGCCCGATCCGTTTCCGGCTGATTGTGGATGAGAACCGCGTGACGATCCGGGTAGAGGTGGATCTTTCTGAACCGGCACGGTTTGAGTCAGAACTGCTTTCCGGATTCCAGGACGATGGTTTCAGGCTTGAACTCTGCCAGGCAACGCGTGAGGACGTCGAGAGCACCAATGTGCATCCGTTTGACACGCAGCCCGTGCGGGCTTCTTTCCAAAAACTCGCGGCAACGATTTCTCCTGAAAGCCGCTGGTCTGACAGCGGAAAACCGCCGGAGTTTGATGACCGAGTTCATTTTGGTTTCTATGAGGATCCGGTTTTCTGGATAGAAGAACGCGTTTCCGGCATGGCGGAAGCCTCCGATCGGATCATCCGTGAGATTGATGCGGGTGAAAAGATTCCGCAGCATCTGATCGATCTGGTGAGCGGTGTGGAGGAGCGGGACGATACGGCTCCCGCCAAGCCGTCTGAAACTCTGGAAGACCGTCTGGCAGCCGCGGGCGGGGAAGATGCTTCAATTCTTCTCACGAAGCCTGCTAACCGCGAACAGCTGGAGGTCGCCCGGGAAATCCGTAATCGTGACGCCGTTCTTGTCATGGGACCTCCGGGAACAGGTAAAACCCATACGATCGCGAACCTGATCGGAGATTTCCTTTCCTGCGGAAAGACAGTGCTTATTTCTTCTCAGAAGGAAAAAGCGCTCCGGGTTATCAAATCGATGCTGCCGGCTGAAATGCAGGATCTCTGTATTTCCTTCTCGAGCGAAGAGGATGACGTCCTCGCGACCGTTCAGGCACTGACAGAAAAGCTTTCTCTGGTCAGACCGGAGGAGCTCGAACGGAAGATTGAGGCTGAGACCGCGGCCCGGGACAGAACGTTCAAGGCTCTGCAGGAGTCCCGTTCAAGGCTCTACAGCCGTCTCAACGCTGAGTCTGAAAAGCAGGAAATCGGAGGACGGAGCTGGACGCCAACAGAAATCGGCACGTGGCTCCATGAGAATGAAGCGCTGGAAGCTGTGCTTCCCGGCAGAGATACGCCAACCGGGCCTTTCCCGCTGACCGAGGAGGAACTCCGGACGCTCTACAGCCTTTCGGGTGTTGTGACGCGTGAAGTGGAGACCGAATCGCTTTCCGGCATGCTGGAGACAGATACACTGCCCCAGCCTGAGGAACAGGCGCATCTTGCCGCAGAGGCCTCTGAACTCCGGGATTTTGTCCGTCATTCGACGGTTCGGGTTGAAGCGCGCGGCGGTCAGGGTGGACAGAGAATTTTCCGCTATGTGGCCGGTGACCTCGCGATTGAGGCGCCTGAAAAACCGGGCGGCCCTGTCGCCATGCTGTCTGATTGGCTGGAAAAGGATCGGACTGTCGGCATTCCTGAACCCTGGGTAGCCTCAGCGCGCGCGGCCGGTGCGGCCGGCGGTGCTATCAAAGCCCGTTGGGAAAAACTGCTGGCTGCTGTTCAGGCAGCCTCTGAACTCGCGGAGAAAGAAATCGGGCAGATGGATGAGTTTGCGGTTGAGATCCGTCCGGACGCAGACCGTCCGGCTCTCCGTGAGGCCTTGAACTATTTCCGGGAGAACCGGATTTCCGGTGAGCCTGGGTTTCTTACCAAGCTGACCCAGAAAACGCGTCTTGCGGCCCTTGGCGGATCACTCGTGAATGGACACGTGCCGAGCACGGATCATGATTACGCCTCGGTGCTTCTCAGGCTCGATCTGGAAGAAGCCCGTGCGGCGGCCATGAAGCTCTGGAACGATCTCGTGCAGAAGGAAGGCGGCCCGGCATTTGAGTCTCTTGGAACGGATCACCCCGAGGAGCAGGTGAGGCTGCGTTATGTACCGCGGCTTGAAAAGGCCCTTTCCTGGTGGACCGGCTGGGCTGAGCCGCTGCTCCGTAAGGCGGAAGTGCTGGGAATCAATCCCGCTCTGATCACGGGTGGAACCGGCGTTGGTCCCGTGGAAAGCTGCGGCGCCCTGGCGCGCAGTGTTGAGGAGCTTCTCCGTCCAGCGGCAGCCCTTGATCGGGTCATGGATCGGCTCACCGAACTCCGGGATTATGTCCGCTCTGTCCGGGAAAGCCTGAAACCCGCCATTCAGAAGGGATCAAAACTTGCGGTCAGGCTGTCAGCCGCTCTCGATGAGAGTCCTGAGGCCTATCAGAAGGCCTGGGAAGACCGTGAGACACTCAGGGAACTCAGACCTCAGATTGACGCACGCAGTGAGCTGCTTCAAAGGCTCGCTTCAGGTGCTCCGGCCTGGGCCCGGGCAATTGCTGAGCGCCGCTCAACTTCGTGTCCGAAACACGCAATTGAGGCCTGGGACTGGAAGCTTCTGGATTCCAGCTTTGAGTCTTATCTCTCCACCAGCATGGCGGATGAGCAGAAAAAGGCCGAGGAACTTTCCTCTACGCTGAGGCGTCAGACTGTGACACTCGCTGTGGATCGCGCCTGGCTTGCTTTGTCTGAACGCATGCGGGAGAACCGTGCTCTTATGCAGAAACTGCAGGGCTGGGCACAGATTGCGGCGAGAATTGGCCGCGGGAATGGACGGAATGTTGAAACGCTGCGAGCCCAGGCCCGGGACCTTATGTCCTCCTGCGCGCAGGCGGTTCCTTGCTGGATTATGCCGGCCGAACGGGCTCTTGCCATGTTCGACGGTACCTGGAAGTTTGACGTTATCGTGCTGGATGAAGCGAGCCAGTCTGACATTGTGTCGATGCCGCTTCTCTTCCTCGCCAACCGTGCGGTGATCGCGGGGGATGACAGACAGGTGTCGCCGGCGGCGGTCGGTGTCGGTGACATGGCTGTCAACGCGCTGTCCCGTCAGTACATTGAGGGAAAGATTGCGAACTGGCCGATCTACCAGGCACAGTCTTCTCTCTATGATCTCGCCCGGACCGCTTACGACCCGCTGATGCTCCGTGAGCATTTCAGAAGCGTCCCGCCGATCATCGGCTACTCGAATCAGCTCTCCTATAACGGCCTTATTCTTCCGCTCCGTGATGCGGCTTCTACTAACCTTGTGCCGGCGATTGTCCGCTGCCGGGTGAATGGTGTCCGTGAACAGAACGATGCGAACAAGGCGGAGGCTGAGGCCATTGTTGGAAGGATTAAGGCCTGTATCGGAGAAAAGGCCTACGACGGCAAGACCTTTGGTGTAATCGTCATGCGATCCGGCAAGACAGGAGCTCAGATACAGCTGATCAATGATCTGCTTTATAAGGCACTGGGGCCGGAAGTAATCCAGAGCCGGAGAATTCTCTGCGGCCTTTCCCCTGATTTCCAGGGGGATGAACGCGATGTCATTTTCCTGTCACTCGTCGATTCTCCTGACGGAGACAAACCTTTGCGGCGTGAAGGCGCGGGAAGCGACGACGGTATGAAGAAACGCTGGAACGTTGCCGTGTCGCGCGCCCGGGATCAGATCTGGGCGGTGTACTCCTTTGATCCGGCGACTCAGCTGCAGGAAGGTGATATCCGCAAGACGTTCTTTGACTATCTGTCGGATCTTGAGAAAAACGGATGCCGCGAGGAGGATAGCGGGTTGATTTCTGAGCTTGCCTCTGAAGTGGCTGATGGCCTTGAAGAGAAGGGGTTCACCGTTCACAAGGGGTACCGGATAGGAGCTTTTGACCTCGACCTGGTAGTCGAAGAGAACGGGAAGAAAGTCATCGTTGAATGCGATGGTGACGCAGGAACTCCGATCCCCAATGCGGTTATCGCAAGGATGGAATGCCAGACGATTCTGGAGCGTGCCGGCTGGCAGTTTGTCCGTGTCCGGGGTGGAGCCTGGAGCCGTGACCCGGAGTCGGGACTCTGGTGGCTGATGTCGCAGCTGGCCGAGAAAGGCGTGAGACCCTCTGCTGAAGAAAAGTCACACGAGACCGAAAAACCGGCGGATCTCGTGACTGAGGTTCAGTCCAAGGCGGAGACTTTCACAAAGACACTCCGCGTTGACAGCGATGCGGCGGAAGCAAAGCGCCTGAAGCGCGAACGGATCATTGCTGAACTCCGGAAGCTCGGCGCGGAGGTCGACAGTGAGGTGAAAAAGAGTTCCCGGTTTGCCGGGTAATTCGGGGATGCGGCCATGAAGACTATTGGAAGCGTTGCTATTATCGGGATGGGTGCCCTCGGTATCCTGTACGGACATCTGATCGGCCGGAGAATTGGCTATGAAAACCTTTTCTTTGTCGCTGATGCCGCTCGGGTGCGGCGCTTCAATTCGGTCGGTGTTACCTGCAATGGTGAGAAATGCCCGTTCCGGATGATGGAAGCCAAGGACGCGCCGGCTCCTGATCTGCTGATTTTTGCGACTAAGGCAACCGGTCTGGAAAGCGCGATTGGTCTTGCGAAGCAGTTTGCCGGACCCGATACCATCATCATTTCGCTGCTGAATGGCATTACGAGCGAAGAGATAATTTCGGAAAAGCTCGGCGGCAGACATGTTCTGTATACAGTCGCTCAAGGTATGGATGCCACAAAGATCGGCCCTGATCTGAAGTATTCGCACCCTGGGACGCTTTGTGTGGGACTGCCCGCGGGGGATCAGGAGCGTCTTCCTGATCTGGAAATGCTCTGCGAGCTGCTGACCCGCTGTGACGTGCCCTTTGAGCGGGATCCGGATATTCTTCACCGGATCTGGGCCAAATGGATGCTGAATGTCGGTGTCAATCAGCTCTGCATGGTTGAGGAAGGCGGCTATGCTGTTGTTCAGAAGCCTGGCCCCGCTCGCGATCGGATGATCGGAGCGATGCGGGAAGCTATGCAGATCGCCCTGAAGAGCGGCGTCGCAGTAACAGAGAAAGATCTCAGTTTTTATGTAGGACTGATTGACACTCTGGCTCCTGAAGGTATGCCTTCAATGCGGCAGGATGGTCTCGCTCATCGGCTCTCGGAAGTGGAGTCATTTGCCGGAACTGTGGTGAAGAAAGGGCACGATCTAGGTGTCCCTGTTCCAGTAAATGAATCGCTTTATCGTGAAATCCGGGAGCGTGAGGCCGGATATTAGATTGAAAACAGTCGCCGGAAAGACGGCTGATAAGGATGGTCTGAATGAAGTTTAGTCAGAAAGCGTTCAGGGCTGCGGCAGCGGCACTCTCAGCGCTGCTCCTCGCCGGATGCACAGGGATGCTCTGGCTCAGTTATGTCCAGAACGGGAAAATCAGTTTCGAAGATGGCAGAACTTTCAGAATCGGTGATGCCCTGAATCAGTATCAGTACTGCAAGAAGAATACGGAAAGCTGGACAGTGGAATCCGGGGATGGCGGTCATCGGGTGCTGTTTTCCTGTCATACAACAGGAGAGGATGATCTGGAGACTGAGAGGACACCGGATCCAAGTCTTGTGCTGAATGTGGAATTCCTGATCCCCAGCTGGTCCCTGAAGTACGATGTGTCACGGGTCTGGTATGCAGTTGATCTTGCGGATGGCACGGATCCCGCGGCTCAGGCGGTCATGAAAACAGCGAATCCCCACGAATCTCTCCGGGAGATTGCGCTTGGCCGGGATGTGAGCATTCCGCCAGACGAATTCATGAAGTGGCAGCAGATGGCGGGTGCCTATCTGCTGGGCGGTGGAACACCGAAAGCAGATGGCCCCAAAGCCGAGGACGGAACGCCGCTTCCTCCAGGAGAAGGCTGGGTCAATCTGTAAGGCTTTTAACCAGTCCGGGATGCCCAAGGTCAATAGTCAGGCTGAATCACGCAAAATCCCCTTGTCTTAAGTTGAAACTCCTTTTCAGGATCGGCATTATTTAAGCAATAACGCCTGTCCTCAAGAGGCAGGCGGAAAACAAAGGGGATATGCATGAAGATTTTTATGGACACGGCTAACGTGGATGAGATCCGCGAATTTGCCGATATGGGGATCGTTTACGGTGTAACAACCAATCCCTCTCTGATTGCGAAATCCGGCCGTTCCCAGGCGGATGTGATTCCTGAGATCTGCAGCCTGATTCCAGGGCCGGTATCGGCGGAAGTGATCAGTCTTGACTGCGCGGGCATGCTCGAAGAAGCGCATAAGCTCGTCAAGATCGCTGAGAATGTCGTGATCAAGATTCCTTGCACTGCCGAAGGACTTAAAGCGGTGAAGGTGCTGTCGTCAGAAGGCATCCGTGTGAATGTCACTCTGATCTTCAGCCTTCCTCAGGCTCTTCTTGCGGCCCGTGCGGGTGCAGCTTACGTTTCACCCTTTGTTGGACGGCTTGATGATATCGGTGAAGACGGCGTGCAGCTGGTTGCCGATATTGCGGACGTCTTCCGTAATTTTGATATCAAGACGGAAGTCATTGCGGCAAGCATCCGCTCGCTCGGGCACGTGAACGCGGTGATGCTCGCCGGGTGCGATATTGCGACGATTCCGACAAAGGTGCTTCGGGCGATGCTGGTTCATCCACTGACCGATAAGGGGATTGAGAAATTCCTGGCCGATTACCGCGACAGCCAGAAACGCTGATCAGGATAAGGCAAAAAGAAGCGCAGACGTTCGTAAGAACGGTCTGCGCTTTTTCTTATGGAAAGAGACTTGTGGTTTAAGCCTGAATCACACGAGCCGCAGGGGCCTTGACGTCATTTTCCCCCATAGCCTCGGTGATGTTCTGCGTGAGGTCGAAATAGACGTCCCAATAGTCAGAACTCTTGCACCAGGCGCGGGCCTGGAAGTTCATGCCCTTGTCGTTTCCTCCGGTAAGACGGGCAAACGGCGCCGGATCCTGGAGAACCTTATTGGTTTTCGCAATGGCTTCTAGCATGAGGGACTGAATTTTCTCAGGGGTCTCGTCTTTGGCAACGCTGAAGTCGAGATCGACACGGCGAAGTTTTTCGCTCGAAAGATTGGTGACCGTAGTGTTCATGACCTGCGAATTCGGGATTGTGATTCGCTTGTTGTCAGGGGAAATCAGCGTGGTATAGAAAAGCGTGATATCCCGAACTGTCCCTTCAACGCCGGATGCCTGAACATAATCCCCCACACTGAACGGACGGAGGATCATCAGCATGACACCGCCCGCAATGTTGGAAAGCGCCCCCTGCAGAGCAAGACCGATAGCAAGACCTGCGGATGCAAGTACTGTGATGACGGACGCCATCGGAACACCAAGGATCTGAATCACAATGATCAGCAGAACGACCCAAAGACCAATCTTCAGGAATGAATTGATGTAGCCCTTTGCTGTCTGATCAACATTGTTGAAGTATTTGACCCTGCCTACAGCACCGATGATGAGATTGATGACGATCTTGCCGACAATAAGGCAGATGATCGCGAGTGCGATCTTCTCACCATACGTGACGAGAAGCTCAGAAAAACGTGTTTCAAAAAGATGATCCATTTCGACACCTGTCTGAGGAGTGGTGATAGCAATAGTCTTATCACAAAAAGGCCACGCGGTTATATCACGTTAAGCTGTGTACCCCTAAAGAACTAATAAGCGTAGAGTGCGTTCTAGTTATTCCGAATCAGGAAAGGAACGTTCAGATGCCAAAAGCCTTGCATATACATGCCACTGACAATATTGCGGTTTGCACGTCCGCGGTTCAGCCGGGGGATGAGGTCGAGATTCTTGAGCCGGATGGTTCAAGAGGGGCAGTGAAAGCCGCTGAGGCGATCGCTTTCTGCAACAAAATCGCGCTTCGTGATATTGCCTCTGGAGAAGAGGTACTGAAGTACGGTGAGGTTATCGGCAAAGCCACCGAGGATATCCGTAAAGGATGTCTTGTGAATGATCGGAATATTGCCAGTCAGCCGCGGGCGTATGCAGACGAGTATCTGCTTAAGAAGGAGGCGTGAAATGCAGTTCATGGGATATCGTCGGGAGGACGGGCGTGTTGGTGTCAGAAACTATGTATTGATTCTTCCAGGCTGTGCCTGCGCTTCCGAAACCTGCAGACTGGTGGCAAGCGAAGTCCGCGGCACAAAGAACGTGATTATGAATGTCGGGTGTTCTGATGTGCAGGCGAACACGGACATGAATCTTCGTGTGCTGACGGGGTTCGCGCTGAATCCGAATGTATTCGGAGTCATCGTAATCGGCCTTGGGTGCGAAACGGTCGGTCATCGAGAACTGGCCGCGAAAATCCGTGCGGAGACTTCCAAACCTGTCGTCTCGTTCGGAATACAGGAGATAGGCGGAACGGTAGCAACAACTGCGGCCGCGGTTAAAGCAGCCCGGGAAATGGTTGCACAGGCAAGTGAGCAGCAGCGTGAACCCTGCGATGCGTCAGATCTGTTTGTCGCAATTGAGTGCGGCGGATCGGATGCAACAAGCGGCATCGCCTCGAATCCGGCGGTGGGGAACATGTCTGATCGTATCGTGGATCTGGGCGGCACCACGATGATGTCTGAAACGATCGAGTTCGTGGGAGCGGAACATATTCTCGCGAAACGAGGTGCAACACCGGAAATCCATGACCAGATCATCCGCATCTGCGAGGATTACGAAAAACATCTTGCCGGGGTTGGACAGGACTGCCGTACGGGGCAGCCGACCACGGGGAACAAAGCAGGCGGTCTATCCACGATTGAGGAAAAGTCTCTTGGCTGCATCCATAAAGGAGGCACAAGGCCTGTTGTAGAGGTCCTTCAGGAAGCGGCAAGACCAACCAAGAAGGGAGCTCTGATTATGGATACTCCCGGGTACGATATTTCTTCTGTCACGAGCATGGTGGCGGGAGGCGCTACAGTGGTGGTCTTCACAACAGGGCGGGGTACACCGACCGGTCACGCTCTGGCTCCGGTAATCAAGGTAACCGGTAACAGGGAGACCGCGAAGCGCATGGCTGACAATATGGACATCGATGTGTCCGGTATTCTGGAAGGAGATCTGACCATCGCTGATGCCGGGAAAGGTATTCTCGACGAAGTGATCCGGGTCGCAAGCGGAAAAGTCACCAAAGCGGAAGCCTTTGGATTCTCAGATATTGCTGTTGATCATATCTGCCGCTTTATTTAAGCATTTTGGGCTTTTCAGACAGGGCGGAGAAACGGAAGTTTCTCCGCCCTGTTTGTATGGAAGCTGTCCGAAATCCATAAAACAGAAAAAATTAATAAAAAAATGATCGTTTTAATCAATTGTTTTCATGAAATCCATTGAGGAAAATGAAAGATCGAATGAAAAAATATTTGCATTTTTAAAATCGAGAGGGTAGGATACTCATCCTGTCGCTGCGATGCAGTGACGATCTTTAAAAACTGAATAACGAACCGATAAGCGTGAGCATCTGGTTTTGAAGAGCTTCAGCTCATAAAAAATCAGGTGCTTGAAAAGACGAATGGAATGATGCAGAAGTGAATAG